>Ga0208261_1000225_pt1 | contig 24048 bp, 25 predicted proteins | sample Knorr_S7_td_DCM__FD_185595 | JGI IMG/M metagenome (GOLD analysis project Ga0208261, IMG submission 185595) | Marine microbial communities from Southern Atlantic Ocean transect - Knorr_S7_td_DCM_ad_131m_LV_B (SPAdes) (version 3) | ecosystem: Environmental > Aquatic > Marine > Oceanic | place...
CGCGAAAAAGACGATAGCCAAGGATGCGTTTTTTGTATCAAGGCTGAAGATATAGAAAATGATAGAAATAACTTAGTTTTGTACAGGGATGATGACATTTATGTCGTGATGAATCTATACCCCTACACTAATGGACATCTTTTAATTTGTTCCAATCAGCATACCGATACTATGAATGACTTTAACCAAACAACATTGACTAAAGTTATGGAGCTTGCCAAGCAGATTATGGGAATTCTTGATAATACAATGAATCCTGATGGATTTAATTTTGGTGCAAATCTTGGTAAGGCTGCTGGAGCCGGCATTGCTGAACATATTCATTTTCATGTTGTTCCGCGTTGGAAAGGTGATACAAATTTCATGCCAGTAATAGGCCAATCTAAAGTAATTATGGATGGTTTATTTGAAACATATGATAATCTAAAACCGCAATTTGATAATATAAAATAAAATGGATTTCTATAGAACTTGGCTTCCCTTCATCTATCTGTATGGTGTAGGTGGAATTGTTTTTATCGTTGGCATGTTTTTGATTCTTAGAACAAAAGCGCTTCGCCTTAACTACCATCGACATAAAAAATGGCTTTGGTTATTATTGTATGGATTTTTCTTCTGGATGAGTTTACACGCACTATTTATTTACTTAGCAATCGGAAGTCAGTAATGGATATTGCAATTGGAACCTCATTAGATCGAATTATAATCATTTGCTATTTTGCCTTAGTGATGGGATTCGGTGCTTATTTTGGCAGATACAGTAAAACTACTACGGATTATTTTTTTGGAGGTAGAAGATTTGCGTGGTGGTTAATATCTATTTCAATTGTTGCGACTGGAGTGGGCTCTCATAGTTTTTTAAAATATTCTACTAAAGCATACCAATACGGACTATCATCTACGATGACCTATATGAACGATTGGTTTTTTGTACCGTTGTTTATGTTTGGTTGGCTTCCAATCATTTATTACATGCGAATAAAATCCATCCCTGAGTATTTTGAGCGTAGATTTAATTCGAAGGCCCGTTATCTTGCTACAATTCTGACGCTGATTTTTATGATAGGGTATATTGCTATTCAATTTTTAACACTAGCAACTGCGCTGTACAAAATATTTGGCATCCCGCTTATGGCAACCGTAGTCCTAATTGCTATTGCTACAACTATCTATATGCATTTTGGTGGGCAAACATCAGTAATCTTTACAGACCTCATTCAGGGATTCATATTAATTTTCGCAGGAATGCTCCTTTTTTATTTAGGTATTCAATTTTTAGGTGACCAAACTCCCTATACCGGTCTACGCGCTTTTTGGATGAATTTATCCCCAATTGAAAAGCTTCCATTGGCCCATTTCAATCGTCCACCAGACTTTAATTTTGTAGGTATTTTTTGGCAAGATGGCATTGCTGGATCGGTTGGTTTTTTATTTTTAAATCAAGGTTTAATTATGAGGTTCATGGCAGCCAGAAGCGTTAATGATGGGCGTAAAGCTGTGGCATTCAACGCGTTAGTAATTTTACCAATATCGGCCATAGTTGTTTCAAATGCAGGGTGGATAGGCAGAGCAATAACCAATGCACTACCAGGGACACTTCCTGTAGATATGGCAGCCAATGATGTATTTGTCGCGGTCACAAACGTTGTTTCTTCTCCTGGCGTGTTCGGTTTCATTATTGCAGCTTTATGCGCCGCATTGATGTCAACTGCGGATACACTCGTAAATGCTTCATCTGCAATTATTGTCAACGATATCTATAAACCTCTGTCAAAGAAGAAGCATACTGATAGCGAACAGTTAAATTTTGCCAGATGGACATCTCTTGGTGTCAAAGTCATTGCGGTTATAATGGTACCTTTCTTCAATTCTTTTGATTCAATTTATGAAGCGAATGGATGGTTTCACTCTACATTTACACCACCCTTAGCTGTTGGAGTCTTTCTAGGAATCTTTTGGAAAAGATTTACCACCCCAGCGATCATTGCTACATTTGTAGGGGGCTCATTTTTAATGATACTCGGACAGTTCTACCCTGAGCTAATCAGTCCTTTTGCGCATGGAATAGAACTCAGACCAGATAAAGGCTATTCATATATTGGAGCCTTATACAATATTTTTGTGTGTGCAAGCGTTGGTATTATTGTTACGTTATTTACAAAACCGGATTCTGATAAAAAATTAAAAGGACTAACAATTTTTGATGCTCCAAAACTCAAAGAGATCTATAAAGGGTCTCAGCCTAATGAAGCATTAGGAAAATCAGTAAGGGTTAGTTGGAAAGTGATAGAAAATGATCAAGATACCATGCAATTTTCAAAAAACGATATGAAAAAAATGAAAGCCAACCCTGGTGACTTCTTATATATTCAAGATGCTAGGTGGTGGCTCGGTGGATTAAAATCAGCCCATTCAATTTACGGAAAGCCACATAATGAAGATGGTGTGGTGTATATTAATGCATCCCATTTGGATCATGGTCAATTTCTTGAAGACTTGCAATTAAAAGCAGAGAAAGAAATGTAATTATATTAGCGTCTGCGTAATAAATATTTTAAATTCGCGCCGCTTATTAAATTATTTAATGCAGTCCGGAGTAGCTCAGTTGGTAGAGCGAGTGGCTGTTAACCACCAGGTCGGGGGTTCGAGTCCCTCCTCCGGAGCAATATAAATAACGGCTATCCTTTTCTAGTTTAGCCGTTATTTTCACTGATTTAAATGATGATGTAATCAATAGTTAAGGAATTGACTTAATGATTGATTAATCAATAAGTTTATTCTTGATAATCTTGAGGAAAAATGAATAATCGTGGTGAAGAAAGACGCTTTGAAGATCGTAGAGCGAGCAATGACCGTCGTAAGGAAAATATTCCAGTTGCCAATGACCGTCGTTCTGGCTCTGATCGTAGAGATAGCGCAGATCGTAGATCGGGAGATGACAGACGTCAGGATTGAACTTAGTGTTTTCTAAAGTAAATCAATTTACGTCATTAGTCTTAACATTATGGCTGACTGTTTTTACTCAGCTATCAGTTTTGCATGTTGGACATGCTCATGAACTTTTGCCAGTTGAGCAAAATATGTGTGATGAGAACTGTGATGATTCTGCACATGATAAAGCTGGAGATTCATGCGATTGGTTTATTGCTAATAGACTCATTGCGCATAGCGGATCTTTCTTAGATCATTCATCTCCACTATATTTAGAATTAACCTCTGAAGTTTTTACAAATTTAGAATTTCATTATTTTGCTATTGAGCACGCAAATTTTTCGACACGTGCCCCACCTACCCATAGTATTTAAAAAATAAATAATTCAGCAGTTGCTAGCTGACAAAAAAACAAACTTAATTAATAAAATAAAAATAAAATAAGGAGCTATAATGTCAATTATTGATATTAGCACTTCACGCAATTACTTGTACACCCTTTTAGCTGGATTTGTACTTTTATTTGCAGTTAGTTGTGAAGATAAAAACGATGACGATGAAGGTCATACTGATGCGGATGGTTTTGTTCTTGAAACAGAAGATGGTGTACAGGCCTACAAAGAGCTTAAAGGAGTCGTAACTGGATCTATCTCTCTTGGGGTAGGGGACACCTTGCACTATATGGTCCATTTTCTTGATCATGATGGAAAAGAAATTGAACATGAAGAAGACGGTCATGATGACCATGGCCATGATGACCATGGTGACGATGAAGATGGAGTTAGGGTATCGGGCGCTAATGCATCTATAGCCGTTGTTGAGATGGTTGAAGAAGAAGAAGAAGACGGTCACGATGATCATGATCACGGCGATGAGCATGGAGATAAAGTCCTGCAAATTGTTGGCGTTTCAAATGGTACAACCTACTTCAAGCTTGAGTTGATGCATGGTGATCATGCTGATTACACATCAGCTAACCTTGTGCCTGTAGTTGTCAAATAAACGCAATAATAAACAATGTTCTTGTAGTTGCAAAGTCAATCGTGGGATCATTGTAGTAACTTCGGCTTTGAGCATACTTTTTGCTCAAAGCCGTACTGTTACTGGTTTTGTTTTTGATAAAGAAAAGCAATATCCACTTCAAAGTGTAAATATATTTGTATTTGGGGAAGATATAGGGACTGTATCAAAAGAAGATGGTTCTTTTGAAATTCAAAATATACCCAAAGAGTCTTTTAGTTTATCCTTTGCGCTGATTGGGTATCAAGATACCACAGTTTTAATAAATTCCAATGAGACCAATATTGATTTAGGCCCTATTTATCTTAATATTGAAATTTTGCATTTTAATGAGATATCTGTTGGCGCCCACCCTGAGCTTAAAGGTTCAAAAACCATATCAACCATTTCTCTTTCTGGATCAGAAATGCATGAAAAAATGAAAGGAACGCTGGCGGCTACACTTTCTGATGAAATGGGGGTGGAAGTAGGTTCAATGGGTCAGGCTACAGCAAGACCCGTTCTTAGAGGGTATTCTGGCGATCGTTTCTTGATGACTGACGGTGGTTTAAAATTGGGAGACCTTTCTCAAACCTCTGCAGATCATGCTGTGAGCATAGATATGACAACCGCTCAGAGCATTGAAGTCATAAGAGGTGCTAAATCTTTGATTTATGGCTCGAATGCGATTGCTGGAGTAATTGACATAGATAAAAATTCAATGCCAGAAGTCAAGTTTGACCATTCACATTTTCATGGAATAATTGGGGGAGAGTCTGGAAATAGTAGTGTATTTACCAACGTAGTGTATCACTTACCTTTTAAAAACAATCAATTAAGATTTTCAGTCTTGAATCGTTCTGCTGGAGATCAAATGACTCCGGTGGGTGTTTTGAAGAATACATCCGTGAATAATAATGAATTTTTTACAGGAATTTCAAATTATGGAGATAAAGGTAGAACCAGTGCTTCGGTAGAGTTTTTGTCAATGAATTATGGTATACCAGGAAGTCCGGAAGGCCATATTAGCGGTGTTGACCTTGAAATGAAGAAGATTACACAAAAATTAATTCTACATCGAGATATTCAATTATTTGATAAATATAATATTTTTGATCTTGAACAAAGATTTGTTGGTTACGAGCATAGAGAATTTGAATCCAATGATAATTATGCAGCTGTAAGGTTGAGGCAACAAATATTGTCTGTGCAAGGAAAGCTTTCTGGATTTGGAAGGGCACTAGGTTCTTTGTTTCAATATAGAAAGTTTAGCGCTGGAGGGTTCTACTGGACGCCCAACACTGATGAAATTAATCTAGCCTTATTTTCTTTTAGAGAGATTGATTTAAAAAATTTTACGCTGCAAAATTCGTTTAGATATGAAATGCTCTCAGTGCTTCCCATTGTTTCTGAGGTTCTTTTCTCAAACTTTGACAAATCTCAAGTTAAAGATAGAACATTTCATCTGGGCTCGGCGATGCTCACTTTATTGAAAGATTGGAATCATTGGGCACTTTCAACGAGCGCTATGTACACCCAACGCGCTCCCGGTATCGAAGATTTATTTTCTGATGGACCTCATCTGGGCAGCTACTCTTACGAAATTGGTCAACCCAATCTTGATTTAGAATCAACATTAGGATTTGAAATATCTACTAAATATGAGAAAAATAAATTTTCTTCAAGCGTAACTGCGTTCAATAATTACAGCCCTAATTATCATTTATTTTCAAAGATTGGAAATGGATATGTCCCAGGGTCAGATTGGATTGAATGGGGCAGTGGATCTACTGGATGGCTTTACAAATATCGAATGAAGGGTATTGAGGCAAATATATCTGGCTTAGAGTTCGATCTCTCTTACAAAGTGAATAATGCAACCTTTAGCGTTGATTACTCTACGGTGATTGGAGAAGATATTACCGCTTCAATGCCTCTGCCTTATATGCCCGCATCGAAAGCAAGAGGAAGGATTTCATTTAAAGGAAAAAATAATTTATCCTACACATTTCAGGCTGTTAAAGGGTTCGATCAGAAAAGATTGGGTCAATTTGAAGATCAAACAGATGGATATATCTGTATGGACCTTTACGGAAGCTACAGCATAAATAGAAAGAACGGCTCTCATAAGATTATCTTCCAAATTGACAATATTTTTGATCAAATCTATTATAATCATCTTTCTAGAATAAAATCAATCATGCCTGAAACCGGAAGAAGCATAACGCTTCAATATAGATTCTTGTTCTAGTAAGATTACCATTCAAAACCTAAATCTCTAAATGTATTATTAAGTATATTTAGGTATGAAAAAAATCATTTTAATTACACTTTACTGTTTTGCTTTGCAGCTTGTCGCGCAAAGCAAAAAAAATCCTGCGGAAGGAATTTTTATGGACAAAGTTGAAAAAACTGATAAAGAGTGGCAAACATGCCTCACGCCCGCAGAGTACCAAATACTTCGAGAAAAAGGGACTGAACGCGCCTTTACTGGAAAATATAATAATCATAAAGAAGAGGGTGTTTACGTTTGCGCAGGTTGCGATAATCAATTGTTTAGTTCAAAAACGAAGTATGATTCAGGCTCAGGCTGGCCTGCTTTTTATGATGCTCTTGATAAAACAAAAGTAAATACAAAAATGGATTATAGCTTTGGAATGAAGCGTATCGAAGTTACCTGTGGCAAATGCGACTCTCACTTAGGTCATGTATTTGAAGATGGACCGAGACCTACAGGACTAAGATACTGTATAAATTCCTTAGCATTAGATTTTGTATCAAAAAATAACTAACAATTCTAATATTAAGGGACTAAAATGGAATTATTTTATTTTACAGTTGGATGGGTTGTATCACTTGCAGGATTTTATGTGATCCATAAACTTATTATGATGGCCGAAGAGAAAGAGAATTAATTAAAGTTCGATTATTTCAATAATGAAAAAAATAATTATTTACAGTACAGATTGGTGTAGATATTGTGATCTAGCTAAAATGTTTCTAGATAAAAAAGGATGGAAGTATGAAGAAATCAATATTGAAAAACTTGGATGGAATCGTTCAAAATTATTAGAAGTCGGAAAGGCGACAACGGTTCCTCAAATTGTGATTGACGGAGAACCAATCGGTGGTTATGACGACCTAATAAAGCTTTATAGATAATTTTGAAATGAACTTATTATTTAATAGCATCTCAAATATTAAGATAGAAATATGACTGATCAGAACAATCGTTTTTCTAGCAGATTGACGTTCTTGTTAAGTGCCTTAGGTATTGCGGTAGGTACGGGAAATATATGGCGCTTTCCAAGAATTGTAGCATCAAATGCTGGTGAAGATGGCGCAGGCGCTTTCCTTGTTGCCTGGATAACATTTCTCTTTCTGTGGAGTATTCCTTTAATTATTGTTGAGTACGTCATGGGTCGCCAATCACGAATGGGCACCATTGGAGCCTTTGCTAATTTTATGGGAAAGCCATTTGCGTTTCTTGGAGGATTTGTAGGTTTTGTTTCAACCGCTATTGCTTTTTTCTATTCCGTAATTGTAGGATGGAATATTTATTATTTTGGAGTAATTACCTTTACTGATCTACCGCAAACCAATCAGGCATCATTAATGCTATGGAGTTCATTTCAGGATAGTTTATTTCCTATTCTTTTTCATGGTGTAGCGATGACTGTTGGAGGATTGGCTATATACAAAGGAGTATCCTCAATAGAAAAAGTCAACAAGGTGTTAATTCCTGTATTGCTCGGTATTGTCATCCTATCAGTTCTACGAGCCATAAGCTTACCTGGGTCGTTTGAAGGAATTTCATATTTATTTACGCCAGACTGGTCTCAGTTAAAGCGACCGGGTATCTGGGTTGATGCCCTTGCTCAAAATGCTTTTGATACCGGAGCGGGATTTGGACTATTTCTAACATACGCTATTTATATTAAAAAACGTTATGGTGTTGTAAAGAATGCATTTACAACAGCAATTGGAAATAATCTGGTTTCTATGCTAGCCGCAATAATGATCTTCAGTACAGTTTTTTCCATACTTGGCAATGAGATGGGAATGCAACAATCTGAAATTTTAGAAATAATGAAAACTTCTGGTCCGGCTGCAACTGGGTTGACATTTATCTGGATGCCATTATTATTTGCCAAGATGGCTTTTGGAAAGCCTTTAGCAATTTTATTCTTTTTGGGTCTTAGTTTTGCTGGATTTTCATCGTTAATCTCAATGTTAGAATTAGCAGTACGCAACTTGATTGATTTTGGCGTAAAGCGTTCAACTGCAGTAATGTGGATTGTTGGTGCTTCATTTATTTTAGGTATTCCATCTGCGATGAGCTTAGAAATTTTAGGAGACCAGGACTTTGTATGGAGCGTTGGATTAATTATTTCAGGAGTATTAATGGCGATTGCTGCTATCAAGTACGGATTACCCCGCATCATGGATGAAGTCAGCTTAGAGAGTCAAGGCGATTGGCCGTTCCCATCTTGGTGGCCATTCATTGTGAAATATATTGCCCCAATGGTTGGAATTGTTTTAGTAACATGGTGGATGATTGAAAGTCCCAGTTTTTTTGTTACATGCTTAACTCAATGGGGTATTATTTTAATTATATTTTATATGTTAAATGGTTTTATGAATAAAAGATTTACAAATGATCTTAATAATTAACGTAAAAAGATAATGATATGAAAATAATACTGATTTGTCTATCCCTTTTTACTTGGACAATGTCTCAGACTACAAAAAATCAGTTTCAAGAATCGATTGATGATCGCGCTGAGCAATTTGAAACGATCGCTAAATCTATATGGGATTGGGCAGAAATGGGCTACCAGGAAGAGAAAAGTTCATCCCTATTACAACAGACTCTGAAAGAGGAAGGTTTTTCAATGCAAGCTGGAGTAGCGGGTCTTCCAACAGCATTCATTGCAGAATACGGTTCCGGTTCTCCGATTATTGGAATTCTTGCAGAATTCGATGCCTTACCAGGTATATCTCAGCAAGTTGCAACCGTAAGAAAACCAATTCCCAATAAAGATGGTGGTCATGCTTGCGGACATCATTTATTTGGAACAGCATCGACGGCTGCCGCAATCACAATTAAAAATTATCTTAATAAAACTAAAACAAAAGGCACGATTAGGCTCTATGGTACACCCGCAGAAGAAGGTGGATCTGGAAAAGTATACATGGTAAGGTCTGGACTTTTTGATGATGTAGATATTGTTCTTGATTGGCATGCTTCAGACAAGAACGCTGCTAGCCCAGTTACATCAATGGCAAATAGATCTGCAAAATTTAGATTTTATGGTTATTCTGCTCATGCAGCTGGAGCTCCTGAAAAAGCTCGCTCATCATTAGACGCTGTTGAAGCAATGAATTTTATGGTAAATCTAATGCGTGAACACATCCCCGATGGTTCGCGTATTCATTATGTTATTACAAAAGGAGGTAACGCTCCTAATGTTGTACCAGATTTCGCTGAAGTCTTTTATTATGTTAGAGATTTTGATGTAAATATTTTGGAAGATATGTGGTCGCGCTTGATTAATACTGCAGAGGCTGCAGCGTTAGGCACTGGAACTAGAATGGAGTATGAAATCATACATGGTAATCGGCCTGTTCTGCCAAATGAAGTTGCACAAAAAGTAATGTATGATAATTTAGTTCAAGTAGGAGGTGTATCGTACACGCGAGCTGAACAAAAATTTGCAAAAGAAATATATAAAACGCTTATTGATCCAAGTTTGAGTATAAGCTCTGCAAAAACTATCCAACCTTACAAATTTACAAAAGGAAAAGGCTCTACTGATGTTGGCGATGTAAGCTGGAAAACACCTACGGCAAGACTTAGGGTTGCAACATGGGTTCCAGGGACATCAGCTCATACCTGGCAAGCGGTAGCTGCTGGCGGGATGAGTATTGGAATGAAAGGAATGATCAATGCATCCAAGGTTTTGGTTGGTGCAGCTATCGACCTGTACAACGATCCAAAAACTGTCAAAAATGCAAAAAAGGAATTAATTGAAAGAAGAGGACCTGGGTTTAATTATTATTCAATGCTAGGCGACCGAAATCCTCCTCTTGACTACAGAAAATAAATACTTATTTTTCCTCTTATTGCTTAAAATAAAATTAACATGAAAAAAAGAATAACAATTATTGGTTCTGGTTTAGCTGGAATGGCATGTGCAGCATACCTAGCAAAAGAAGGTCATGAGGTACAGGTGATCGAAAAAAATAGGACCTATGGGGGCAGATTACAGACGTATGAAGAAAGTGGGTTTGTTTTTGATTCAGGTCCTAGTTGGTATTGGATGCCAGATCTATTTGAATCTTTTTTTGCAGACTTTCAAAAAAAAACAAGTGACTACTATTCATTAAAGAGACTAGATCCAGGCTATAGGGTTTTTTTTGAAAATGAGGAATATTTTGATGTACCTGAAAATTATGAAAAACTCAAAAACAGTTTCGAAGATATAGAATCTGGATCATCATATGCTCTTGATAAATTTCTAAAAGACGCCGAAAAGAAATATGAAATTGCAGTTAGAAATTTTATTTATAAACCCAGTTTATCCCCTTTAGAATATATACGACTTGACTTAATAAAACACCTTGGTAGGCTAAGTATATTTAAACCGATCAGTAAACATATACGTGAATTTTTTAAAGATAGAAGAATCATTCAAATGCTTGAATTTCCAAGTCTTCTTCTAGGAGCAAAGCCATCTAAAACGCCTGCCCTTTATAGCATAATGAATTATGCAGATATAGCTCTGGGCACCTGGTATCCTAGCGGTGGTATTAGATCGGTTGCTACAGCGATTCATGATGTAGCAATTGAACAGGGTGTAGAATTTATTTTTGATGAACCTATTGAAAGAATACATGTAGAAAATGGCAAAGCCATCGAAGTGGTCTCTGATCGAAACAGCTATGATGTTGACATTGTAGTTGCTAATGCAGATTATCAGCATGTTGAAAGCAGATTAATAGAGAAAAAATACCGTAATTATTCAGAATCTTATTGGAATAAGAGAACTATTTCTCCAAGCGCATTATTATTCTACATTGGAATAAATAAAAAAATCAATCTTCCTCATCACTGCTTATTTTTTGATACAAACTTTAAGGAACACGTCAAAGATATATACGATGATCCAAGATGGCCTGAAGCCCCTTTGTTCTACACTTCTTGCACATCAAAATCCGACCCTAATGTAGCACCAGAGAACGGTGAGGCGCTTTTTGTTTTAATTCCAGTTGCACCTGGCCTTAAAGAAAAAACCAAGTCGAGAGAAATATACTTTAATCAAATTATTGATAGGATTGAAAAGGTAACAGGTGAAGAAATAAAAGATCACATTGTAGTAAATAAATCATATGCTCATGAGGAATTTATTTCTGATTATAATTCCTATAAAGGCAATGCCTACGGATTAGCCAATACCCTTTTTCAGACTGCATTTTTAAAGCCTAGAATAAGAAATAATAAAGTTAGAAATTTATATTATACTGGACAATTAACTGTACCAGGACCAGGAATGCCACCGGCGCTTGTTTCAGGAAAAATTGTTGCTGATCAAATTTCAAAGGATTTCAATTGACCAACATTGAACGTTATTTAAAAGCGAGTTTTCATTCTTCAAAAGCTGTAACTGAATCCTTTAGTACTTCATTTACTTTAGGAATTCATTGTCTGGGCAAGAAAATTAGAAATCCAATTTATGGCGTGTATGGTTTTGTACGAGTAGCTGATGAGATTGTAGATACGTTTTTTGATACAAATCAAGCAACTGAGTTAGATGAGTTTGAATCCTCAACTTATTCTGCAATTAAAGAAAAATACAGTCCCAATCTTATTTTGCACTCCTTTCAACATGTTGTCAATTGCTATAATATTGATGAAGAATTAATTCGTGCATTTTTTTCAAGTATGCGGTCTGACCTTACCGAAGCTAAGCATACAAAAAATTCATTAGATCAATATGTTTATGGTTCAGCAGAAGTCGTTGGATTAATGTGTTTAAAAATATTTGTTGAAGGGAATCAGGACCTATATGATAAACTTAAGTACTCTGCAAAAAAACTTGGATCAGCATTCCAAAAAGTCAACTTCTTCAGAGATATTCAAGAAGATTTTTTTGAAAAAGGAAGAATCTATTTTCCTGGCTTTGATTTAGATCAAAATTTAAATGATGAGATTAAATCAAATATTGAATTAGAGATAAGCAATGAATTTACTGAAGCACGTAAAGGTATATACCAACTTCCTTCTTCAAGTAGATTTGGAGTATTGTTGGCCTGTAGATATTACGAAAAATTATTTAAAAAGCTTCAAGCAACTTCTGTTGACAAGCTGGTGAAAAAAAGGGTTAGAATAAATAATCTTCAAAAAGCAGCTCTTATTCCATCAACTTATTTTTTATCTTTTCTGAAATCATAAACTAAATACTAAAATCAATATTTATTGCGATAGTTTTGTAAATTCATATATCAAATAAAGAATTTTATTTATTTTTTAAAAATAAAAAGGAGATAATAATGGTAAATATGTTATTAGCCTCTGGCCTTCAAAGCGGGGATCTTGTTGGATTCACCTTCTTTCTGGGATCAGTTGCTATGTTTGCAGCTACTGTATTTTTCTTTGTCGAAAGATCATCAGTAAGCGATGAGTGGAAATTATCAATGACCGTTTCTGGTCTAATTACTCTCATTGCAGCCGTTCACTACTACTACATGCGAGATGTTTGGGTTACTTCTTATACTAGCCCAACAGAATTCAGATATATTGATTGGATCTTAACAGTACCATTAATGTGTGTTGAATTTTACCTATTAACAAAAACTGGATTGAGTAAAATGGTTTCAGCTTCTATCGTTATGCTTGTTGCGGGTTATCTTGGCGAAGCATCGGTTTGTTCAGTTTTTGGTACTCATAGCCCTGCAGTTTGGGGATTGATCAGCGGTTTGGCGTATTTTTATATCGTCAATGAAGTGTACCAGGGTGATGTTGCGAAAGCAGCAAAGAAAGCTGGTAAAAATATTCAAAATGCCAACTCATTACTGTTAAAGTTTGTTGTAATTGGCTGGGGTATTTATCCGCTAGGCTACTTAATTGGAACAGCTGATGGTCAATGGTATTCTTTCTTGGCTGATTTAGTCAACTCAGATACACGTGACCTGATTTATAATGTTGGTGATGCTGTAAATAAAATTGGATTTGGTCTAGTTGTTTGGTGCGCTGCTAAAGGAAGCAAGAAATAGTAAATCCGATTTTGTATGAATGATCAACTATCAAAAATTGACCATCTCGCAGTTATTGTAAAAAATATTGATCAGTCTGTAAAATACTATACTGAGAAATTTAACTGTGAAGTGAAGTATCAGGACTCAACATGGGCAATGCTAAAGTTTAATAATATCAGTTTAGCATTGGTTACTGAAGATGAGCATCCAAATCATTTTGCGATAGTTGATCATTCCATAGTAAATAACAATAAAATTAAATATCATCGTGATGGCATTGGCTATATCTATGAAAAAGATCCAAATGGCAATTTTATTGAACTATTAGATAGAGAATCATAGAAAGAAATAAACAAAAGATAAATCTCATCTAACCTGCCTGGCGCTATTTTCACTTCCTTTAAGATTGTGATAAATAGCAGTTAATAAAACCCCCTTTATTCCATTTATTTAATATTTTTTTAAATAGAAAAATGTATATTATTAGTGTATTAATTTTTTGAATATTATTTTTATATATACTATAAAAAGCTCATAACGCTCAAATAATTCTTGCATCTTTATTTATTTATCATTTAGATTCGTTTAGCAATATTTAAAAAAATATTATGTCAAAAGTTAAAATTAATAAAAATAAATCCTATTGTATTGTATCTGCTTTTGCGGATGATATTGTAGATTTTACAGAATCTGTTCAAGCCTTAATCAGCGATGGTTGGAGTACTATCGGTGGTATAAGTGCAGCAAATAGTATGCTTTACCAAGCTCTGAGCAAAAAGTGAAAGATAAAAATTTCATTTTATTTGGCTCGAGCGGGGGAATAGGCTCACAACTGGCTGCGGATTTAAATGATTGTAAATCCAAACTCCTTGTTGGTTACCATCATGCAGTCCCTGATTATGGATTTTCAGTTGAAAAATCCGCACCGGTTGATGCCTCATCTTTCGAGTCGGTTATCAATTTTATTGAAGAAGCTAAAGCAATTGCTGGAGAAATTCATGGAGTTGTTAGTTTGCCAGGCTCAGTAATTTTAAGACCACCACATTTGATTACTGAAAATGATTTTCAAAAATCTGTCAATGTAAATTTAAAAACTGCTTTCTCAGTTCTTAGGGCTTGTGGTAAGATTCTTGATAATTGTTCTGTAGTTTTTTTATCAACTGCAGTTACAGATATCGGTCTAAATAATCATGAAATGATAGTAGCCGTCAAAGCCGGGATTGAATCTATGGTGAAGTCAGCTTCTGTTACCTATGCTTCAAAATCGCTTCGATTTAATGTTGTAGCTCCCGGACTCGTTGATACACCTTTGACTGAGAGAATCGTTAATAATCCTAAAGCCCTTGAAATAAGTAAAAAAATGCATGCCCGCGGTCGCATTGGATCTCCTCAGGATATTAGTAGGATGATTTCTTTTTTACTTGACCCTGCCAATGATTGGATAACCGGTCAAACTTTTCGTGTGGATGGCGGTTTATCCTCCACTAAGTCTTAATCATTCATAAAAATCTCCCCATTAAAATATGCCTTATTTGCCAAAGACCATTTAGTTGGCGTAAAAAATGGAGAAAACATTGGCCAGATGTGAAGTATTGCAGCAAAAGGTGTAGAAAAAGTAAATAGTGAAAGCATCCATCATTTTTCCTAATCAACTTTTTTTCCCAAATCCAATCTTATCTAAGAACCGTAAAGTTTTTATTATTGAGGATCCATTGTTTTTTCAGGATCATGAATATCCCGTAAAATTCCATAAGCAGAAATTACTTTTACACTTTTTAAGTCTTGATTCGTATCAAAATGAATTAGTGAAAAATGGTTATGATGTGATTCGAATAGATCTAAAAAAATTAAAATACCCAAAATTTTACGATGAGTTTTTAAAAGAAAACAAAATCACTGAAGTGCATTATGCTGAGCTAAATGATTACACTTTAAACAAAAGATTCAAAACATCTTTGGATAGGCTTAAAATTAAATCTTATAGCCATGATACACCTGGATTTATCAACACAAACGATGAAATAAAGGATTACTTTTTTAATAAAAAAAGATTTTTAATGTCCTCCTTTTATATGAACCAAAGAAAGAAGCTAAACATACTAATAGATGATGAAAATAAACCAGTTGGTGGCAAATGGAGCTTTGATACTGAAAATAGAAAAAAATTGCCGAAAAAAATCATGATTCCAAAAGTTTTAAATCATGATTATAATGTTTTAAGTTTAAAAAATAACACTGAAAAAATATCTACTCAGTATAATTCAAATTATGGAAATCTAGATTCATTTAATTATCCGATCAACCGATTGCAGGCAAGTAAAGCGCTTCTGAGCTTTTTACAAACAAAAATTATAGAATTTGGAACCTATGAAGATGCAATATCAAAGGAGAATAGATTCATTTTTCATAGCGTTTTAACACCAGCGTTAAATATTGGGCTTATTACGCCAAAAGAAATTATTGATACCACTTTAGACTTCTCGAAAGACAATAAAATCCCATTAAACTCTTTAGAAGGATTCATTAGGCAAATAATTGGATGGAGAGAATTTATTAGAGGAATTTATCAATCAAAAGGAACCTATCAGCGTACAAGGAATTTTTGGGGATTTAATAAGGAGATTCCTTCAAATTTTTATAGCGCAACTACAGGCATTGAACCAGTAGATATAACCATAAAGAATGTAGTTAAATATGCGTATGGACATCATATTGAAAGACTGATGATACTTGGAAGTATAATGTGCCTTCTTAATTATAATCCCAATAGTGTCTATAAATGGTTTATGGAGTTATTTATTGACGCCTATGATTGGGTTATGGTTCCCAATGTCTATGGAATGAGTCAATTTGCAGATGGGGGCATTATGTCTACAAAACCCTATATTAATGGTAGCAACTATATCCTAAAGATGAGCAACTATTCTAGAGGTAGCTGGTGCAATAAATGGGATGCGCTTTATTGGAACTTCATTGATGAACATAGATCTTTTTTCCAAAAAAATCCAAGAATGGCGATGATGGTTAAGTTGTATGATAAAAAGAGCAAAGAGCAAAAAGAATCATACTCCAAAATATTATCTTCATTAGACTTATAAATAGCTCATAACGCTCCTTTTCTATTTGCTTTTATTAATAAAAATAAATAATTTGAACGTATGAAATATTTAAACTCAAAAGAAGTTTCAGGAATATTAGGGATTAACATTTCTACCCTCAAGAGATGGACTGAGAGCGGTAAGCTTGGATGTGAAAAAACTGCGGGCGGGCATCGTAAATTTACTATGCAGCATATTCGCGAATATTATAAATCACACCCCAATCGCAGCAAAGGGGATTTCCTTAGCTTAAAATCAAAGGAGCATAAGGCTATCTATGGCCTTATTAATCAGCAAAAATACAAACAGCTATCTACAAAACTTGCAGATGCTAGTCTTGATGCAAATGAATCCACTGTAGATACAATTATTAATGGTCTATACATGAACGGCACTCCAATTGCTGATTTATTTGATTTTGTTGTTGATGTTGCTGGTAATATCGTTGAACAAAAACTAACCAATCAAGAAATTGTACATACTGATGCATATTTATCTAGAAAAATAATTACTCGATCGGTAGATGCACTAAATAGGGATAAGCCAAATGGCAGTTTTAATGGCAAAAATACCTTATGTATAAACTTTGAAGATAATTTACCAGATATAGGCGTAGTCATGTCTGAGGTTTTAATGCGTCACAATGGTTACAACGTGTTCAATGCTGGTTCCCATGCTGAGCTTGGGGAGCTAGCTGAAATTATTTTAAAAAGAAAGATCGATGTAGTTCTGTTTTACTTATGCAATCTACAATGTTGTAATGCTGTAGTTGAAGATAATATATCCAAAACTATTGATCAAATTCTTGAGAGTATCAAGGTAGCAAAAAAACTAAATATTAAGATACTTTTTGGTGGAGAGGGTTTATTTTTACTTTCAGATATTAAAAGTAAAATAGATAACTCTTTTTTAACCTATAACGATTTATCAAAACTAATCTAAAAGGACTAGATGCCTGATTTTGATACGCGTCGTATCCAAAAATTAAACACCAAAGTATACTCAAAAGGCCCTGTTGTTTATTGGATGCAAAGAGACCGAAGGGCCGAACATAATTGGGCATTGCTCTACGCTCAAAAAAAAGCCCTTCAATTTAAAGTCCCACTAATTGTTTTTTATTCTTTAAATGGAAATTTTATCAAATCAAATATTAGACAGTATGGATTTCTTATAAGAGGGCTTGAAGAAACCGCCGCAAAGCTTAGGAAAAATCAAATACCATTTATTGTTTATAAAGGATCTGTACATAAATCTGTTTCAAAATTTGTTAGAGATAGTAAAGCTGGATTTTTAGTTACAGATTTTTCGCCATTAAAAGTCTATAGGAATAGAACCTTATCCATTGCTAAAAAGTTGAATATACCTATGCATATTATTGATGCACATAATATAGTTCCAATATGGAGCGCTTCTGATAAACAGGAGTATGCTGCGTACACAATCCGGCCAAAGCTTTTATCTAAACTTGATGATTTTTTGACCCCTATAAAAAAAATTGAACCTCACCCCTATAAATATGTTGAAGTTTCAGGTGTTTTTGATTCTGAATTATTAATTAAAAACTTAAAAATTGATTTTTCTGTGGGCGAGTTATCATGGATTAAACCTGGGGAGAAAATGGCTAAAAAGATGCTCAATTCTTTTATTTCTGAGCGGTTTGACAAAAGCGGAGAGTTAAGAAACAATCCAAATAGAAATAAAATTTCTCACCTAAGTCCATATATTCATTTTGGACAAATATCAGCCCAACAAATTGCACTTACGGTTTCAAAAATAGAATATTGCGATGGAAAAAATTCCTTTCTTGAGCAGCTGATTATTAGAAGAGAGCTATCAGAAAATTTTTGTTATTATAATAATGAATATGATTCATTTAATGGTTTTCCAGATTGGGCGAAAAAGACACTCAGCGAGCACAAACTTGATGAAAGAGAGTATATTTATACACCACGGCAGTTTGAGAATGCTGAAACGCATGACGATTTATGGAATGCGGCTCAAATTGAAATGACAGAAAAAGGCAAAATGCATGGTTACTTAAGAATGTATTGGGCTAAAAAAATACTAGAATGGAGCCCTGATCCTGAGACTGCGCTTCAAATTGCAATAGACTTAAATGATAAATACGAACTTGATGGTAGAGATCCAAATGGATATACTGGAATCGCTTGGAGTATAGGAGGGGTTCATGATAGGCCATGGTTTGAAAGGCCGATATTCGGTAAAATTAGGTATATGAATTATAATGGATGCAAAAGAAAATTCAATATAGACAAATATATTAAAATTAATAACGCTCAAAACGCTCAATTAACGATTTGAATATTACTAATTATGGTTTAATTTATTTCTATGAAAATATATGAATTAAATATTACTCAGCGAATCGATGCCCCTTTGGAAAAAGTTTTTGATTTTTTTTCAAAACCAGAGAATCTTGCTGAAATTACACCAAGCAAGCTTGGTTTTAATATTTTAACGCCATCTCCAATCGTAATGGAGAAAGGAACATTGATTGATTACACAATTAAATTATTTGGTATACCTATTCGTTGGAGAACTTTGATAACAGCGTATAATCCACCAAAAAAATTTGTTGATGAACAGCTCAAAGGTCCCTATTCTTTCTGGCATCATACCCATACTTTTGAGGCTATTGACCAAGGTGTTGAAATGAAAGATATTGTGAGATATTCAATTCCGTTTGGAGTATTGGGGAGAATTTTACACTTTCTATGGATTAAAAATGATTTAAAAAAGATTTTTAACCACAGAAAGAAAGTTATTGATAACATTTTAGTTTCTAATTATCAAGAAAAAGATAAAGAAATCAGGGATAGGTAGCAATGAAGGTAGCATTATTTGGAGGAACTGGTTTTGTAGGTTCCTACATTATCGATGAGTTATTGAACCATAAGTACAGCCCAAAGCTTTTAGTTAGAGAAAGTTCTGAAAAAAAATTATTAAAGCCTAGCAAGTGTGAAATCATTGTAGGTGATCTAACCAACAAAGCTGCGATGGCAAAATTGATTAAATCAGTAGATGTAGTAATCTACAGCATCGGTTTAGTTCGAGAATTTCCACATAAGGGAATTACTTTTCAGGAGACACAGTTTGATGGAGTAAAAGACTCTGTTGATCTTGCAAAAGAACACGGTATCAAACGATATATTCTTGTAAGCGCTAATGGAGCAAAACTTGATGGTACTAAGTATCAAAGCACAAAATATCTTGCAGAGGAATATTTAAAACATTCTGATTTAGAATGGACAATCTTTCGCCCCTCATTATGTTTTGGAGACCCTAGGGGAGGTGATAGGCCTGAATTTTGCTCTCAATTAAAAAAAGATATGTTAAAACTACCAATTCCTTCTCCAAATTTTCATTCTGGGTTATTACCCTTGAATGCAGGAAAATTTGCACTTTCTCCTATTCATATTAAAAATGTTGCCGAGTTTGTTGTAAAATCTATCGAATTGGAAAGCTCCAAAAAGAAAACCTATCTACTTGGTGGCGAAGCTTATTATTGGCCGGACCTTGTAAAAACAATGGCTGCTTCATATGGTAAGAAAAAGTGGATGATTCCTGCGCCAGCCATTGGCGTAAAGATGTTAGCTTTTTTCTTTGAACGATTTGCCTGGTTTCCAATAACAAGGGATCAAGTAACTATGCTTATTGAAAGTAATGTATGTGACTCTAAAGAACATTTTGAATCATTTGAAATTGAACCAATACCGTACAATACTGAAACATTAAGCTATTTAAATAATTAATGAAATTTTGAATTTAGTGAAGCTATCGATTTTCATTTTAATTTCTTTCTTAGCTTATTTTAGCTTTTCTACACTTTCTGGAAAGTCTATTATAGAGCTAAATATTGGAGATCAAGCCCCCTTGTTCTCGCTAAAGGATCAAGATAAAAGAGTTCATAATTTGTCTGATTATCTGGGGCAGCGCGTTGTGATTTATTATTTTCCTAAAGCAGATACACCTGGATGAACTATTCAGGCTTGCGGGTTCCGCGACATTTATGATAAATATGAAAAATCAAATATAGTGGTATTTGGAATCAGTTACGATTCATCAAGGTCTTTAAGAAAATTTAAGAAAAAATGGAAATTACCTTTTAATTTATTATCTGACTCAAAAAAAGAAGTAGCTGTAAAATATGGTGCAAATAGTTCTTTATGGACTAAAAGAATTACATTTGTAATAGATGAAAAAGGTAAAATTGAAAAAATATATAGAAAAATGAATGTTAACACTCATGCGGAGAAAATATTAAGTGAAATTACTCAAAAGAAATAGTATTGCAATATCAGTCTGGCTAGGAATTATTTTTTGTCAACAATCTACTAATCAGGTTTATGGGTTTATAACCGATAGCACCTCAGGCGAGGCATTGATTGGTGCCAACGTATTCATAAGGGAAAGCGGCCAAGGAATGGCCACGGATAATAATGGGTATTATGTCCTTTCAAATATTGCAATCCAAGAAGCACAATTGGTGGTCTCTTATGTTGGATATAAACGCTACGAAAAGTCGATAAATTTTAGTGAAATTTCATCACAAAATTATAATATAGCCTTGCAGCCTGAATCTATTGAGTTGATGCAAGTTGACGTTACTGCTGAAGAAATTGAAAGATTAAATAAAATTGAACCAAGTAGGGTCAATCTTTCTCCAAGAATATTGAAAGCACAACCTTCACTTGCGGAGCCAGATATTTTTAGAACTATTCAGTCGCTCCCTGGTGTATTAACAACCTCAGAATTTAGTACAGGACTCGTAATCAGAGGTGGCAATACTGATCAAAATTTAATATTACTAGATGGAATAACTGTTTATAACCCATCTCATCTCGGCGGTTTATTTTCAAACTTCATTGTTGATGCGGTGAAAGATGCTGAGCTGATCAAGGGAGGGTATAACGCAGAATATGGTGGACGCCTATCTGCTGTTCTTGATATAAGAAGTCGCGAAGGAAACAGAAATAAATTTGAAGGAAGTAGTAGTGTCTCGCTATTATCTGCACAAACTACGCTAGAAGGGCCTTTTTTAAATGGTGCATGGCTGGTTGCAGGCAGAAGAACTTATTTCGATAAGATTCTCCCATTGCTGCCTGTTAGTTTTGATTTACCATACTACTTCTATGATCTACAAGGACATGTTTTTACTGATCTAAACGAAAAGGATAGAATATCGCTTAGCTTCTATAGAGGTGTAGATGATTTAGAATTTAAAGATTTAGATTTAGAATCAGATTGGGGAAACAAAACACTGAGCTTATCTTATCGTCGTGTTTTTAATGAAAAATTGATTGGCAATTTTCTTGCTGCAAATAGTCAGTTTTATACCCGCTTTGGGCTTGGAGGTGATGCTGGTATTCAAGAATATAATCCTTTATCAGATCAAACACTTTCTGGAGACTTAGCATATTTTCACAATCAAGATTTTAACGTATTTTTTGGTGCACAGGCTAAAAGTCTTAGTATAACATATAATTCAAAATTCAATGATAGAATTCTTTTTGATTCACAAACAAAGCCATTTGAAACTGCATTTTATACAAAAATAAAATGGAAACCTAATCAACGCTTCATCATTGAGCCCGGAGTTAGGCTCATTACTTTTTCTTCTCACAGTGATGGATTATATCCAGATCTGAGGTTAAGTACAAAATTTATCATTGATGAAAGTAGGTTTATTAATTTTGCTATTGGCAACTATCATCAATTTATTTCAACCTTTCAAGATGACTTCACTGCTCAAATTTTAGATAGCTGGTTTGCTATTGATGAAACCGGCGAGCCATCTCGCGCATCTCAAGCTGTATTAGGGTATGAGCAATTTATTGGAAGAGGGTTAAAAGTACAAATTGAAGGGTATTACAAAAAAATTACGGACATGTTAACCTACGAGGAGTCACGAGCAACTACTGATGGAAGTTTTGAAAATAAAAGCTTACTAGATTTACTTACTCCTGCAGATGGATATGCCTATGGCGCTGAATTGTTCATTCAACAATCCACTGGAAAACTTAGCGGATGGGCTGGATATTCCTGGTCTGTAAGTAGAAAACTAATGAATGGTAAAGAGTATTTCACTAACTGGGACCGTTCTCATGTAATAAATGTTTTAGCGAATTATCAAGCCAGTCCAAAATGGGAATATAATTTAAAATTTACATTGCAAAGCGGTCAGGCATTTACTCCTATCAATGGATATTTCCTTCAAAACCTACCTGGGGAAACCCAACAAGGTTATCGCACAATTCCTGCGACAAGGAACGGAGGAAGGTATCCTTCATTTCATCGATTGGATCTAGGCGCAGTACGCCATTTTGATGTCAAAGGAAGAAAATTTGATGTATTTATGCAGGTTATCAATGCATACAACAGAAAAAATATTTTCACTTATACGTATCCACTAGGTAATACTTTTAATGGAATAGATGATGATAGAGACTGGGATAGGAAAGATCATGATAATAATGGCAATGGAAGACCCGATAAGGGAGAGCCTAATGTTGATGAAGATGATGAAGGTAGAATACAGCGAAACCCTGTTAGTCTATTTCCAATAATTCCGACTATTGGAATAACCTGGAATTTCTAATGAAAAAAATAAATTTATATTTTTTATTTATCTTATTTATGCTTTTTGGAGCATGTGATAATTTTAATGATCCTGAATCCCCTTATCTAGAAAAATATGTAGTATTTGGAAATATATCTGGAAATATGCCAATGATTGATGACACCATTTATGTTTCCCGCTCTGCTTCGCTTGATGAGAAAATTGATGCAGATCAATTATGGATTAACGATGCTATTGTAACAATAAGCGGTGATGGTAACGAATATCAAGCTTCTTTAGTGCCTGGTCATAGCGGCCGATATCAAACAGATCCATCAGTTATTTTCAAAACAGGCATCAAGTATAAACTTTCAGTTTCAGTTAATGGTAAAGTCTTAACATCAGAAACTACTATTCCTAAGTCTCTGAATATTGATCCAAATACTGAAATAAAAAACTATACTTGCGGAGATGGCACTACTTTACCCGTTAAGGTTATAAATGTAGAGAATATAGATAGCGAAGGGAATCCTATAGCTGATAAAGTAGATACATTGGAATACAATTATGGTGAGTGCTTCACCGGTAGTTTCGCTTCATATCCAATGTTTACACTTGATTTTGAAACAGATGAATCATCAAAATTAATTCGTACGCTAACCTATGCCCTTGAAACAGATGTTAAAGGTCTTGAGCCAGGTACAGACTCTGATTATTATGATTACAATTGGAATGGCAAACGCGATTCAACAAATATCAATTTAATTTATGATACAAGTTTTGTTAATGTTATTTGGAAAGGTCCCTATTTAAGAGATGATAATAATAATCCATCTAGGGCAAATCCTTTTGTTTGGTCAATTGAGCGAGGCCCAATCAGAATGAGTTGGCTATATTTTAACTATTACGGATTACAATTAATTACCGTCCAAGCTACGGATAAAAACTTTTATGATTATTTACAGGGTGACCCACTTGGGAATAATATATATACGCTTCCAGGGTCAAACATAAATGGCGGGTATGGTTTATTCTCTTCCCATACGTATGTTTCATTTTATGTTTATTTAAAAAGAGGCAAGGATTATAGATAGTCTATTTTATTCCTACTCCAAATTTCCATACTAGCGTTCCACCTAAATAAGCAGTAAATAAAACAATACCTACAAGTATAAATAGAAT
>Ga0208261_1000226_pt1 | contig 23925 bp, 22 predicted proteins | sample Knorr_S7_td_DCM__FD_185595 | JGI IMG/M metagenome (GOLD analysis project Ga0208261, IMG submission 185595) | Marine microbial communities from Southern Atlantic Ocean transect - Knorr_S7_td_DCM_ad_131m_LV_B (SPAdes) (version 3) | ecosystem: Environmental > Aquatic > Marine > Oceanic | place...
GTTCCAAAAAAAGTTTCTCTGTAAGTACCTATCTTTTTTAATATTTTAAATACTGAATTAGTATTTGTTGGCGATTGCTTAATTATTGTTACACCATAGGAAGTAAGTAATTCAAGCCATTGAATAAAATTTTTTTCATATTTAATAATTTTTTTATACTTAAAGGATATTAAACTTAGTTTTGATTTAAGATTATTTTTCCAAAAAATGTTTTTAGAAATATTACTTTGGCTATTTTTATTAGTATAACAATGATTCTTTAACCATTTTAGATCATATTTACTTATGTGATTATTCTCACTCCAATGAATTATTAATCTATTCTTCTCTTTTTTTATTTTCATAGGATGAATATCTTTTGAAACAGATAAAATATTGAATATTCTCATTCTCGTATCTGGGTGAAATGAAGTAGGGCAATTATCTCTAAGCCATAAAAAATGAAATAAACTTTTTTTGTTATCTTCCCAAATAATACTAACAGCAGTAGATGATAATGTAACTTTCTTTATGGCAAACGCTTTGTTATTCATCTATGTAAAAATCATTTAATAATTAAATATAAACTTTTTTTTTAAAATTAAAAAACATGAAAAAAATTAATTATAATATTTTAGGTATAATTTTTATGACTATTGGCATGTTATGCCTTAGTATCAATGATGTCATAGTAAAAGGTTTAAATAGTTATTTTCCTGTATGGGAGGTTGTTTTTTTTAGAGCTTTTAGTGGTATATTGGTCTCTTTACTTTTAATATTTATCTTTGGCATTAAGTCAATAAAAACTAAAAAACCAATTCGACATTTTGTTAGAGCTTTTTCAGCTGTTGGATGTGTTGTTTTTTATTTCTTTGGTTTAAAATATTTATCTCTTACAGAAAATATTGCAATTGTTCATTCTGCTCCAATTATTGCAGCATTGCTAGCAGTACCTATTTTAGGAGAAAAACTTGGCATACATAGAATAAGTGCAATCTTAGTTGGCTTTATAGGAGTAATTATAATTGTAAAACCAGGATCTGACGTTTTTAAGCTAGTATCCCTATTACCTTTGATATCAGCATTGTTTATGGCTAGTGTTTATCTAAGTACTCGTTCACTAATGAATACTGATTCAAGTATAGCAATTATTTTTTATTACTCTCTTGCTCTTTTAATAACCTCATTAATTTTTTTCCCTAAAAACTTTGTTTTTCCTGAATTGCCTCAATTAATTTTTTTAATGAGTTTAGGTTTTACTGGTTCTCTAGGACATTATTTTATGTCTCAAGCTGCAAAATATGCTGAAGTAGTTGTTATTTCGCCTTTCGAATATACCTCTTTTATTTTTGTAGGCATTATGGGATATTTTTTTTATAATGAAATCCCTAATTCTTCTATAGTTATAGGGGCTATTTTGATTGTATTAGGAGGTTTATACATAGCTTATAGAGAAAACAAAATTGAAAATACTCTTAAAGTAAGATAGAAAAGATAAATATTATGTTAGATAAAAGACAATTTTATATAAATGGACAATGGGTAGATCCTATTGCTCCTAATGATCTTGAAGTAATTAATCCATCTAATGAAGAAGTTTGCGCTATAATTTCATTAGGTAGTTCAGCTGATACTGATTTAGCAATTGAATCTGCAAGCAAGGCATTGCCTTCATGGAGCAAAACTTCAAAAGAAGAAAGACTAAAATTAATTGAAAAGTTATATGAAATATACAAAGCTAGATGGAATGATATGACTGAATCAATTTCATTGGAAATGGGCGCACCTTTCGATTGGGCAAATGAGGAACAGAGTAAATCAGGTGCTAATCATATTAAAAATTTTATCAAAACATTAAAGAAATTCGAATTTGAATCTACTTTTGACGAAGAATCAGATAATCATATTGTTTATGAGCCTATAGGAGTATGTGCATTAATAACTCCTTGGAATTGGCCAATTAATCAAATTACTCTAAAAGTAATTCCCGCTTTAGCTGCTGGATGCACAATGGTATTAAAACCATCTGAAATTGCTCCTTTATCTGGAATGGTTTTTGCAGAAATGGTTCATGAAGCAGGATTTCCTGCAGGTGTATTTAATTTAGTTAATGGGGACGGTGCAGGAGTAGGAACTCAATTATCTGGTCATCCAAAAATTGATATGGTCTCATTTACTGGATCAACTAGAGCAGGTAAATTAATTACTAAAAATTCTGCTGATACTATTAAGAGAGTTACTTTAGAACTTGGAGGAAAGGGTGGCAACATAGTTTTTGCAGATTCTGATCCTGATGCCGTTAAGCGAGGTGTAAAGCATGTAATGGGAAATTCAGGACAATCTTGCAATCATCCAACTCGTATGCTTGTAGAGAAATCCATTTATGAGAGAGCTGTTAAAGAAGCTATTGAACAAGCACAAAATACTAAAGTCGATGTTGCTTCAAAAAAAGGAGATCATATAGGTCCAGTAGTTTCAAAAGTTCAATATGATAAAATTCAAAACTTAATTCATACTGGAATAAAAGAGGGTGCAAATTTAGTTGCTGGTGGTCCAGATAGACCTGATGATTTAGAAAAGGGATATTTTGTTAAACCTACAATTTTTTCAGATGTTAATAATGATATGACAATTGCTCGTGAAGAAATATTTGGTCCTGTTTTATCAATTATACCATTTGAAACTGAAGAAGAGGCAATAGCTATCACTAATGATACTGATTATGGTTTAACTAACTATGTTCAAACTCAAGATAAGGAAAAAGCAAAAAGAGTAGCTCGACAACTTAAATCTGGTGGAGTTGAAGTAAATGGTAAGGGTGTATCTGGTGGAACTCCTTTTGGAGGTTTTCGTCAATCTGGAAATGGAAGAGAGGGAGGAAAATGGGGCCTCGAAGAGTATCTTGAAGTTAAAGCTATAACTGATTGGAAATAAACCATTTCTATACAAACTTAATTAATAAAAATATAAAAATTTGGCTAATATCAGTCTTTTTTTTAAATTTACTGTTGTATTTTTTCTCTTATATTGTTTAAGTGCTAGCAATTAATTAATTAATTTTTTTTAGGAGGAAATTTATGAAATTCGTAAAAAAATTTATCCTATCTCTAGTTTTATTGTCTGGTATTTCACTAGGTGCATCTAGTGCTAAAGCTGGTTGCAGTGTTCACTTAGGTGATTTTGACTGGGATAGTGCAAACATTCATACTGCTATTTCATCTTTTATGATTGAACATGGTTATGGTTGTGATGTTGAAGTGACTAAAGGAAGCACTACACCAATTATGGCTGCTTTTTTTGATGGACAAATTGATGTTGTAACTGAAGTTTGGGAAGATAACTTAGTTGAATTATTAAAACCTCATTTTGAGGCTGGAACAATTCAGCATTTAGGAATTAATACCCCTGCTTCTGAACAAGCTTTTTGGGTTGATAGAGCAACTGCTGAAGCACATGGTTTAAAATCAGTTGAAGATATGAAAAAACCTGGCATTTGGGAATTGTTTAAAGATCCTGAAGATCCTTCAAAAGGAAGAATGACTAGCTGTATTTCTGGATGGACTTGTTACACAATTAATTTTGTTAAACAAAAAGAATATGGTTTAGATGAATTCTATACAAACTTTGATCCAGGTTCTGGTGGCGCATTGGATGCTGCTATAGCTGGTGGATTTGCAAAAGGTCAACCAGTATTTTCTTACTATTGGACTCCAACAAGTTTAATGGGTAAGCCTGATATTGATATGGTAAGACTTGAAGAGCCAGCATATGATGCTGAATGTTGGGGAGCTATGTCAGTAGTAGTAGAAGATATTAAAGCTAATGGTCAAGAATCATATGTTCCTTCTTGTGCATGTGAATATAAAGATATGGCTTTGACTAAAATGTCTACTACTAAATGGGCAGAAGCTAATCCTGAGATAAATGATATGATTAAAAACTATTCATTACCTACTCCGTTAGTTAATGAAATGTTAGCATATTATGTAGATGAGTCAGGTGGAGATATGGAAGCAACTGCTATGCATTTCTTATCTACTAATGACGTATGGGAGTCTTGGGTTTCAGCTGATGTTGCAGCTAAAATCAAAAGTGCTCTTTAAATAATCATTAATAATTTTCTAGGGGATTAAATTCCCCTAGATTTTTTCAATAATGTTAAAAAAGTATAAAAAATATTTTAATTTTGGTTTCTTCTTAATTTTTATATTACTTTTAATAGTAAGTTATAATTCAAGTAAGAGAAAGCCGGATAGTGTTGGAGAATTAATTACTGATCTTAGATGGTTAAATAATTTTCCTAAATGGCTAGATGTACCTTTTATGGTCTGGATAAATGACGGATGGAGGGCATTTAGTGCCAAGTATGGGCTTATTTTTGATGCTATTGGTTATGGATTATTGCGTTCATATTCAATTATAAAAAACTTTCTTGTAGATGTTCCTTGGCCAATAATAGTTTTTGCAGTTGTTCTTCTTACTTTTTATGCAAGTGGAAAGAAATATGGAACTACTTTATTTGTTGGATTGTGTACTTTTTCAATTGGTTTTCTAAATCCACGTTTTTGGGATAAAGCAATTGAGACAACTACAATTGTTTTTATTGGTATCGTATTATGTGTAATTGTAGGAATTCCAATTGGAATTGCTATGGCGCGAAGCCCCAAGGTAAGAAATGCAATTCTTCCTATATTAGATTTAATGCAAGTAATACCTGCTTTTTGTTATCTAATTCCTGGAATCATTTTGTTTGGCTTAGGTGCTATTCCTGCAATTATAGGTATATTCATATATTCTTGCCCACCTCTAATTAGATTAACAGACCTAGGAATAAGATTAGTTGATAAAGAAATTTTAGAAGCAGCTGAATCTTTTGGGGCAAATAAAAAACAAAAATTGTGGGGAGTACAATTACCTTTAGCCTTACCAAATATAATGCAAGGAATAAATCAATGCACCATGATGGCTCTAGCTATGGTTGTTGTCGCTTCAATGATAGGTACAAGAGGTCTAGGTGATGAAGTTTTGCTTGGTTTACAACAATTAAATGTTGGATCTTCATTAGAAGCAGGACTTGCCATAGTTCTATTAGCAATTGTATTTGATAGAATTACTCAAGCTTATGGAGAAAGAATTCAAGAAAGAACACAACCAGCTAAAAAGAAAAAATAATTGTGTCTAAAATTGAAATAAAAAATATCTATAAAATTTTTGGCACTGATCCATTAAGTGTTTTGCCAATGGTTCAAAAAGGAGCATCAAAAGAACAGGTTCTTGAGGAAACAGGTCATACAGTTGGACTTGATAATGTATCAATATCAATTGAAGAAGGGGAGACTTTTGTTTGTATGGGTTTATCTGGATCAGGTAAATCAACTTTAATTAGACATATCAATCGATTAATAGATCCAACTCATGGTGAAGTGATAGTAAATGGAACTAATGTTTTAGACTTTAATGAAAATCAATTAATTGACTTTAGAAAAAATGAAATGAGTATGGTTTTTCAAAGATTTGGATTATTTCCTCATAAAACTGTTATTCAAAATGTTGCATACGGGTTAGAAATACAGGGAATGCAATTAGAAAAAAGAAATGAAATAGCTATGAAACAAATTGAAGCTGTTGGACTTATTGGCTTTGAGAATCAATATCCCAGTCAACTTTCAGGAGGAATGCAGCAAAGAGTAGGTCTGGCTAGAGCTTTAGCAACTAATCCAGGTATATTGTTAATGGATGAAGCTTTTAGTGCCTTAGATCCTCTTATTAGAAGTGATATGCAGCAACAATTGATTGAATTGCAATCAGAATTAAAAAAAACAATAGTATTTATAACACATGATTTAGATGAATCTTTAAGACTTGGAGACCATATTGGAATTTTAAATGGAGGAAGATTGGTTCAAGTAGGAACCCCTGAGCAAATTATCATGAATCCTGCTGATGATTATGTTGAAGCATTTGTAAAAGATGTAAATAGAGCAAAAGTCTTAAGAGCTAAAACTGTTATGATTAAAGCAGATCAATTCAATGCAAAAGATTTGAAGCTATCTGATACTTACAAAGTAAATGAAAGTGTATATATTGAAGAATTTCTTCCTAAAGTTTTATCTGATAGATCTACAATTGTTGTAGTTGATAATAAAGGCGATACAATGGGCTATATAACAGAAAAAGAATTAGCTATTTCACTAAGCAAAACGGCTCACCAAAAATAAAACAGTTCAATGCTAGAAGTATGGGGAAGAAAAAATTCTAACCAGGTTATACATGTCATGTGGACTGTTGGGGAATTGAATTTAGATTATAAAAGACACAATGTTGGCGGGTCTTTTGGAGGCTTAAAAAACGAAGATTATAAAAAGTTAAATCCAAATTTATATATACCAACTATAAAAGATGGAAATTTTGTTTTATGGGAATCTTATGCAATTATCCGTTATTTATCAAAAAAATATGGATACGGTTCTTTATGGCCTAAAGATATTTGTGAAGCTGCTTTAGCAGATCAATGGATTGAATGGTTTCAAGAAACACTTATGCCAAAATTATTTCCTATTTTTTGGAATAAAGTTAGAGTTTCAGAAAATGATAGAGATAATAATAAAATAGAAGAAATGGTAAAAAATTTAAATTCTATTATGGAGATTTTAGAAAAACAACTTGATGGTAAAAATTACATTATAGGTGACTCATTTACAATGGGAGATATTCCAGTTGGAGCAGGAATGTTTAAATACTTTGAACTTGATATAACAAGACCATCTTTTCCAAATATTGAGAAATGGTATAATAAATTATGCCAAAGAGAAGCTTATAAAGAGCATGCTATGAATAAATTTGGAACAAATCCTAATGAATGGCTTGAAATAGAAAAAAAAGGATAATTTTTTGAAAGAATTTACTAAGCTTACAAAGGATGAAATAGAGAATCAATATTATTTAAGAGGTTTAAGACCTAATTATCAAACTGAAGTAATACCTAATTGGATTAAAAAATCTAAAGACTATTCTGAAAAAGTAAAACCAAAATTTAACTTAAAATATGGAAAGAATGAAAGAAACGTTTTAGATTTATATTCTGTAAATAATAGTAAAATTTTTTTACTTTATATTCATGGAGGTTATTGGCAAAGAGGCGATAAATCTGTCTATAGTTTTTTAGCAGAACCTTATAATAATTTAAATATTTCTGTTGCTTTTGTAAATTATGAAATGTGTCCTCAAGTTAAATTTTCTAATATTAAATATCAAATTCAACAAGCAATTACTTATCTTTGGGAAAATGCAGATGAACTAGATATCAATAAACAAAACTTTAATTTAATGGGCCATTCTGCAGGAGCTCATTTAACAGTTGAAATGTTAATGACAGATTGGAATAAAATTAATTCTTTTATGCCACATAAATTTATAAATTATTCCGTTGCTGTTTCTGGAATATATGATTTAATTCCTTTATTACAATGTTCAGAGAATGAAAGATTAAAATTAAATCACAAGGAGGCAATAGATGAAAGTCCTTTTTATAGAACATTTGATTTAAACGAAAACTTACTCATTGCTTATGGATCTAATGAACCTCCAGATATGCAAAGACAATCTATTGATCTATTTAAAAAATTTTCTTCTTTGACAAATTCTATTTCTTTATTACCTATTGAAAATTGTGATCATTTTGATACTGTAGATTGTATTGGCGATTCAAATAGTAATTTATTTAAGAAAATTATGAATAATATTGTGAAGACTTTATGAGATTTGATTTTATCCCTTTTTTTAATCCTGGTGAAAATATTCCTTGGATTGAAACTGCTAAGATGATGAGAGAACAAACTCAATTAGCTGAAGATGCTAGTTTTGAAACAGTATGGTTAACTGAACATCATTTTGCACATAATGGTTACTTAAATGCTCCTCCAAATCCTATACTAATGTGTGCTGACCTAGCAGCTCATTCAAAAAAAATTAGAGTTGGTCAAAGCCCAGTTGTTTTGCCTGATTGGCATCCTCTTAGAGTTGCTGAAGATATAGCTGTATTGGATCATTTAACTGAAGGGAGAGTTGACTTTGGCGCAAGTAAAGGAATTAATGAAAGAGTTTGTATACAATTCAATAAGGATGCAGACAGAAGAGATAATAAAAAAAGCAATGATTTATTTAAAGAATGTCTAGATATAATTTTAAAAGCTTGGACGGAAGATCCTTTTAAATATGAAGGGCAGTTTTACAAATTTCCAGAGCCAGGATGGAAAGAGACAAATAGATTTTTTAATCCTTTGGACAAAAAATATCACAAAGAAGATGGTGAATATATAGGTATGTATATACACCCAAAACCTTTTCAAGAACCACATCCCCCTGTTTGGTTAATGTCTAATACTCCTCAAACTTATAATCTTGCAGGCATGAAGGGATATAATGTTATTGGAATGTCAAATCCTTTAAATAAACTTAATACTTGCTGGGAACAATATAAATCATCAGCTTTAAAGCATAGAAATGATAAAATTGATTTAGGAAAAAATGTAGGTATTTGTGTTATAATTTATGTAGCTGATTCTTTAGAAGAAGCTCGTAGAGATGTTGAGCAATCAATTAATTTGTATTATGAATTTTTAAGTGGAAGTAGACCATCAGGGGAATGGTCAAGAAAATCATATTTAGATGAAGGGGCTGAGTTAACAAACAATGATTTAAATAATAGTTGGTTCGATTTTTTGTTAGATCATGATCTAATTTGGGTAGGTGATAGCAAATACATTAAAGAAAAAATTAATTACTACATTGAATCAATTAATCTTCAGCATATTGTTTTATTACAGCAATTTCCAGGTATAGAATATAAAAAAATATTAAAAAGTATGAATTTATTTTCTGAAAAAGTAATTCCATATTTTAAATAATTTATATGAAAATTAATTTTAAAAATAAAAAATTTATAATTTCTGCAGCAGCAGATGGTATTGGTTTTTCTATTGCAAAAAAAATTATTGATCTTGGAGGCTATGTTTTTATTACGGATATAGATAAAAAAAAGATAGACAAGCTTAAAAGAAATAAGAAATATAAGAATAAGATTCATGCTTATCATTTAGATGCAAATGACTTCTTACAGGTAAAAAAATATTTTGAGTCTATAAATTTTATAAAAAGTATTGATGGTCTGATTAATAATGTTGGCATTGCAGGCCCAACAAAATATTTGGATAAAATTACAAATACCGAATGGGAAAATACAATATCAACTAATCTAAATAGTCATTTTTATTTTTCAAAATATTCAGTTCCGTTATTAAAAAAAAATAAGTCTGGTTCTATTATTAATATATCTTCCTCTGCCGGTTTGTATGGCTTTCCTCAAAGAACGCCTTATGCAGCAAGCAAATGGGCAATTATAGGACTTACCAAGAGTATGGCTATGGAGTTAGGAAAACATAATATTCGAGTTAATGCTGTTTGTCCTGGATCAGTAGAAGGTAAGAGAATGAATAGAGTGATTGAAGCAAAAGCTAATCTTTTAAAGAGTAAACCCTCTATTATAAAAAAAGAATTTGAATCTATGGTGTCAATGAGATCATTTGTGTCAAAAGATGAAATAACTTCTATTATAATTTATTTACTAAGTGACTTTTCAAAAAATATATCTGGTCAATCTATAAGTGTGGATGGAAATACTGAAAGAATGATTTAGTGGATCAAGACTTCGATTATTTAATAATTGGCGCAGGGTCTGCTGGGTGCGTTCTGGCAAATCGTTTAAGTTCTAATGAAAAAAATTCTATAGCATTATTTGAATCAGGACTAACTGATAATACCTGGAAAGTGAATATGCCAAGTGCACTTTTGTATACAATGCATGATCCAAATATGAATTGGAAGTACTATTCTGAACCAGAACCATATTTAAATAACAGAAGAATTTTTTGTCCAAGAGGAAAAATGATAGGAGGTTGCTCTTCACATAATGGGATGGTTTTCGTGAGAGGACATCCAGAAGACTTTAATAGATGGGCATCCTATGGTTTAAAAAAATGGAGCTATGAAAATGTTTTGCCATATTTTAAAAAATTAGAAACATGGTCTGGAGGTGAAAATCTTTATAGAGGAGGTTATGGTCCATTAAAAGTAAATAGATCTAAAATTAATGAAGGATTTCCATTATTTCAATCTGTTTTAAATGCAGCCAAAGAAGCCGGCTTTGAATTATTTGAAGATTCAAATGGATTTAAACAAGAAGGTTTTGGTACATTTGATGTGACTATCAATCGAGGAGAAAGATATGGAGTTGGAAAAGCTTATTTAAATACAATTAGAAATAAATCAAATTTAAGAATTTTTACAAATTCTAATGTATTAAAAATTTTGTTTAAAAACAAAATTGCAATTGGAATTGAAGTACAAGTAAATAACAAAAAAGAAAGATTTTTTGCAAGAAAAGAAGTTTTATTATCTGCTGGATCAATTAATTCACCTAAATTATTGCAATTATCAGGAATAGGTGACGCAACAGAGCTAAAAAAAATGGATATTGATATAATTCATGACTTGCCTGGAGTAGGTCAAAATCTTCAAGATCATTTTGAAATATATATACAACACAAATCAAAGAAAAAAGAAACTTTATATAATTTATCAACTAATTATATCACGCAAGGTATAGAAGGACTTAAATGGTTTTTATTTAAAAAAGGGATGTTAGCTCATTCACACCTTGAATTAGGTGGTTTTGTTAAAACTAATTCTAATTATTCACATCCAAACATACAATTCCATTTTTTTCCATCTTTAGTAATTAATCATGGATTAACCAATCCTTCATTTGATGGTTTTCAATTTCATGCTTCTCCTAATAGACCAAAAAGTAGAGGTTTTGTTAAGCTTCGCAGTAAAAATACCAATGATGATCCTATAATTCAATTTAATTATTTAAAAGAAGAAGAAGATTTAGAACAAATGCGAGAAAGTGTTAAAATAGCAAATAATATTTTTAGACAACCAAGTTTATCCTCTTATTTAGGTGAACAAATTCGTCCAGGAAATGATTGTAAATCTAATGAACAACTAGATGAGATAATAAGAAATACCGGAGACACAGCATATCATCCTTCATGTACCAATAAAATGGGTATCGATAAAATGTCAGTTGTAGATGAAGAAACTAAAGTTCATGGTATACAAAATTTAAGGATTATTGACTCTTCTATTATGCCAGATATTGTTAGTGGTAACTTGAATGCAGCAACAGTAATGATTGCAGAAAAAGCTTCAGATCTAATTTTAGGAAAAGAAGAAGAGCCTATAAAAGCTGAAATTTATAAATAATTTAGATTTAAAATTTTAATTATTTAGTTAAGGCTTTTATGTGTCTTGGTTTAATTTCGCAGCAACCGCCCAATAAAGTTGCACCATCTTTTAATTTATTTTGAACAAATTTTTTGAATACTTCTGGATTAAATTCATTAGCACGTGTGCCATATCTTTCTGTTGGATATCCATTATCATATAAATCAGCATCTAAAGGATTGTTCTCAGGTATATTTTTAAATGCATTAACTTTAAATCCGAAAGGTAATTTTTGATTTGTTAATTTAGGCATTGCAAGATTTACTATTTCTGGAGAAACACAAGCGGCTATTATTCCACAAGTATTATAATTACTGGTAATTGGTATTAAATCATCGATTGTTTCTCCCGAAGGCAAATAACCTTTATTATTTAAATGAACACCAATTAAAATTGGTTTTTCAAAATCTTTAATGGCCTCACAGGCAATTTTAATTTCATTAATACTACTCAAAACATCTAAATAAAATAAATCAACGTTAGGATCTAAAATTTTAGCAGTTTCATTAAAGCCATTATATATTTCTTTATCATCTGTGACCCTTTTTGAAAAATAAACAATTTCTTGAGTAGGAAGAGATCCTGCTATTAAAACATTTTTTCGAGAAATATCTTTTGCCTTGTTAGCTAGTATAGCTGAATCATTGGTAGCTTGTTCAAAAAATTCTAACTTATTATATTCTAAAAACCTTCTTTTTCTTACAGAAAAATTACTAGTTACAATTAAATCTGATCCAGCATTTATAAAATCTAAATGCATATCTATAATCATTTTATGTAAATTTTTATTAATTAAAGCTGTGGCTGACCAAAGTCTTCCTTCTGGTTTAAGACCCATTTCTAGTAGAGTTTGTCCAGAACCACCATCCAGAATGTATTTTTTCTTTTTCTCAATCATTATTTTTCTATACTAATATAGTTTTGCTAAGTATACTAATGCAAAATAGATAAATTTCATTAAATGAAAAGTTACAAAAATATTATCTTATCAATTGATAAGAAAGGTATTGCTAAAATTATCTTAGCTGAACCTTCAACTTACAATGCTTTATCCTTTAAAACGATTTTATCTTTATTAGAAATTTTTAAAAAATTAAATTTAGATAATAAAGTAAAAGTAATTATTATTGAGGGTCAAGGAAAAGGTTTTTGTGCTGGACATGATTTAAAAGAAATAAGAGGCTTAAAAGGAAAATCTGAATATCAAAGATTATTTAATAAATGTTCTGAACTAATGTTAAATATAGTTAATCACAAAAAACCAGTTATAGCTAAGATTCATGGTGCAGCATTTGCTGCAGGATGTCAATTAGTTGCAAGTTGTGATTTGGCCTACAGTGATACCAAAGCAATTTTTGCTACCCCAGGTGTTAATATTGGATTATTTTGTAGTACTCCTATGGTGGCTTTGAGTAGAAAAGTTAATAGAAAAAGATCTATGGAAATGCTTCTTACTGGCGAACCAATTACTGCAAAATATGCCAAAGAAATAGGCTTAATAAATGATTTTTTTATTTCTTCAAAGTTAGATAAGGAAGTAACAAAAATTGCCAATTTAATTTCATCGAAATCAAATTTAGTTTTAGCCATTGGAAAAGAGGCTTTTTATAAACAGTTAGAACAACCTATGAAGCAAGCGTATACATATGCTAGTAAAATTATGACAGAAAATATGATGAAAAAAGATGCTATTGAAGGAATAAACTCATTTATTGAAAAAAGATCTCCAGTTTGGAAAAATAAATAATTTATAGATGAATCTAATATTAAAAATATATTAAAAAATAAAAAAATAATTTTTTTCAAAACAAGCGTATTAAATAGAGCACCAAAAGTTATTTAATTAAATTACCTTTTTTTAATAATTTAAGTAAAATTTATAATAGAAACCCATGAGTTTTAATAAAAAAATCATCTGTATTTATTAAAATATTAATATATTAATTTTTCTAAATTATCTTTTTTAAACATAAAAAAACTTTATGACAAAAAAAATTGAACTTTCATCTACTATTCATCTCTTAGGAGAAATATTAGGTAGTGTTATAAAAAAACAAGAAAACACTGCTATTTTCGATAAGATTGAAAAGATTAGAACTCTATCAAAAAATAGTAGAGGAAGTAATGAAGGTTTAAATAAACAATCATTTAAAAAATTAAAAAATCAAATTTCAAATCTTACTTCGACAGAAACCTTAATTATAGCTAAATCATTTAGTAGGTTTTTAGATTTTTCTAATATTGCTGAATCATTGTATAGTATTCACAATATTCATGATCATGTTATTCGTAAAACTCAAGAGACTAATGAAATAGTAATTTTAGAAGAAGCGTTATTAGATGTTCAAAAAAATCCAAATGTTTCTAAAAATAAATTTTTTAATGTAGCAAAAAATATAAGTATTGATTTAGTTTTAACAGCTCACCCTACAGAAGTTAAAAGAAGAACATTGATTCAAAAATATGCCAATGTAAATAATATATTAGATGAATTAAATAATATACAAATTCTTAAAAAACAAAATATTAAGAGAGAAAAAGGAATACTTGAAAAAAAATTAAAAGAAGAAATTACTTCAGTATGGAAAACGGATGAAATAAAAAGATCTAGACCTACGGCTGTTGAAGAAGCCAAATGGGGTTTGGCTGTAATTGAAGACTCACTCTGGAATTCAATTCCTAAAATATGTTCAAGATTTGATAATGCAGTTAATAAATTTACTAATAAAAACTTACCTATTAATTATTCTCCAATCAAGGTTAGCTCTTGGATGGGTGGAGATAGAGATGGAAATCCAAATGTTACATCTAAAACAACTATGGAAGTAGTTTTGTTATCTAGATGGGAAGCAGCGAGCTTATATGAGAAAGAATTTACTAAATTAATTCAAAGTTTATCATTATTTGATTGCTCAAAAAAAATAAAAAAACAAGTAGGTAAAACTTGGGAACCATACAGAGTTTTTTTAAGACCTATTAGAAATAAGTTACAACAAACTCAAAGAGAAATAGAAGATGCTCTTTTAGAGAAAAGAGAACCTAAAAAAAAATTATTAGTTAATTCTATAAATGAAATTCTTGATCCTTTAAATGAAGTTTATAATTCTTTATGTTCAGTAAAATGTGATATTATAGCTAATGGCTTAGTTCTCGATATAATAAGACTTAGTCATACTTTTGGATTAAATTTAGCAAAATTAGATATTAGACAAGAGTCATCAAGACATACTTCATTATTAAATACAATTTGTAAGAAATTAGCATTAAAGGAATATACAAAATTATCAGAACAAGAAAAAATAAAATTTTTAACTAGAGAATATAAATCTAAAAGACCACTAATACCTAACAAAATTAAATTTAATAATACTGATAAAGAAACATGGGAAACTTTTAAAATGATTGCTAATACTTCAAACGAATTTTTAGGAGCTTATGTTATTTCTATGACATCTAAAGTTTCTGATATTCTAGGTGTTTTACTATTGCAAAAAGAAGCTGGAGTTAAAAACCCCTTAAGAATAGTGCCACTGTTTGAAACATTATCAGACTTACAAAATTCATCTAAAATTGTAGATAATTTATTTAAAAATAGATGGTACACAAATATTTTTTCAAATGAGCAAGAAATAATGATTGGATATTCAGACTCAAGTAAAGATGCTGGAAAATTTGCAGCTAGCTGGGCTCAATATTGTGCTCAAGAAAAATTATGTTCAGTAGCTAATAAGCATAAAATAAAATTGAATTTTTTTCACGGAAGAGGGGGGTCAGTTGGTAGAGGTGGAGGCCCAGTTTATGCAGCACTTTTATCTCAACCACCAGGCACTGTAATGGGAATGACTAGAGTAACTGAACAAGGAGAAGTAATACAACAAAAATATGGATCTGAATCTATGGCTGAATATAGTTTAGGGACCTATATAGGAGCAGTACTTGAAGCAACTTTATCTCCTCCTAGCAAGCCTAGTAAGGAATGGAGGACATTAATAGATTCAATGAGTATTATTTCAAGTAAGGCATATAGACATTATTTATTAGAAGATGAAGATTTTTTAAAATATTTTGATAAAGTCACCCCAAAGAATATTATTGGCAAATTATATATAGGATCGAGACCTTCTAAGAGAAATGCTTCAAAAGATATTAAAAGTTTAAGAGCTATACCTTGGGTTTTTGCCTGGACACAAATTCGAATGTTATTACCAGCATGGCTGGGCACATATGAAGCTTTAAATTTTGCTTCAAAAGGAAAAAATAAAAAAATTTTAGATGAAATGATTAAAAACTGGCCATTTTTTTATGAAATGATGGATATGTTAGATATGGTTTTGATAAAAACAGATCAACGAGTAATTAGATATTATGAAGAATGTTTAGCAACTCCTGAATTAAAAAAAATTGGAAATGAATTAAGGGCGAAACTTACTGAATTAATTGAAATTAATAAAAAAATTATTCCTAATAATATAATAAATCAAAGAAAAGCTTTCAGAAAATCAATCAAACTAAGAAATACCTATGCAGAAATTTTAAACTTACTTCAAGCAGATATAATGAAAAGATTAAACAAGAAAAATATAAATACAAAAAGCAAAAAAATACTAATGGATGCAATGATTGTTACTATTTCAGGTATTTCAGCTTCAATGAAAAATACAGGCTAAATATAAAAGTTAATTTAATCGATAGATTTTCTTAGGGTCCAGCCATATCTATTTGAGTAATAGGCTTCAGTACCTTTTAAATTGTCTAAATCATAAGACTTTTCAATATCTTTTTTGGTAAATTCATTAGTAATTAGAGTATTATTAAACTCTTTACTTTTAGCTTTTTTCTTAGTTTTTTCATTTTTTTGCATTGTTTTCCTCGATAATTGACATTATTTACTAATTTAAAAAAAATCAATTTTTTTTTTGAATTTCAGCCATAATTTATGTAAAGAACATGATTGTAAAAAATCTTAATTTGTAAATTTTGTAAATATGAAATCTTCTGAATTAATAAACCTTGGTCCTAGAATTAGAAAAGAGCGGAGATCAAAAGGCATATCTCAATCTGATTTTTCAAAAAATCTTGGTATTTCAGCAAGTTATTTAAATCTTTTAGAAAATGGTCGAAGAACACTTACTGTTCCTCTTTTGATCAAAATAGGTAATGAGCTTAATCTTTCTTTAAAAGATTTAACAGTAGAGAGTAATAAAAGAATATTAGCTGACACAATGGAAGTTTTAAGTAATGAAATATTTGATGACTTAGACATTACTAATTTAGAGACTGCTGAATTTATTGGTAGTAATCCTAATATTGCTAAAGCATTGCTGATGCTCAACGATTCTTACAAAAGCTTAAGAGATGATATGCAAAATCGTCTTGAAATTATGGATGTAGAATCAGGTATCTCTGAAAGAAAATCTACTCGTTTGCCAGTAGAAATTGTTTCAGACTTTTTGCAAGAAAATAAAAATTATTTTGATTCTTTAGAAAAAAAAGCTGAGTCTTTAAGAGATAAAATTGGTTTACAGTTTGGACCTGGAATAGGGTCTACTGAAATCAAATTTACAAGTTATTTACAAAGTGAGCATAATATAAAAGTTAAAATAGTACCGCCAGAAGAAGATGAAAAATCAGTTAAAAAATTTGATAATAAAAATAATACTCTTATTTTATCAGAAATGCTTACCTATACTGCTAGAAATTTTCATCTAGCCTACCAAATAGGTTATTGTGAATGTCAAAAAATTATAGAACAAATAATTAATAAAAATAAATTTTATTCAGATGAATTAATTGCTTTACTGAAAATATCATTATTAAATTATTTTTCAGCTGCACTATTGATGCCTTATGAAGATTTTCTCAAAAGTGCAAAAAAATACAAGTATGATATTGAGATATTAATGCATCATTATGCTGCTAGTTTTGAGCAAATTACTCATCGTTTAACTAATTTACAAAGACCTGGCTCTGAAGGAGTGCCATTTCATTTTTTAAAAACAGATATAGCTGGCAATGTATCGAAAAGATTTTCTTTATCTGGTATTCATATTCCAAGACATGGAGGCTCATGTCCAAGATGGAATGTATATATAGCTTTTTTAAATCCTGGAAAAATTCATCCTCAAATATCAAGAATGCCAGATGGAAAAGTATATTTTTGTATAGCTAGAGCTTTTGAAAAAGGAATAGAAAAGCATGGTATGCCAAAAAGTTTTGTTTCTATTGGCTTAGGTTGTGATATTCAATATGCAAAAGAATTAACATATTCTGAAGGAATGGACCTTCAAAATAAAAACTTAGAGACACCCATAGGAATTTCATGCAGGATATGTCCTAGAATTAATTGTCAACAAAGAGCATTTCCTCCTATAGATAAAGATTTAAAATTAGATATTAATTATCGAGGCACGTCCCCTTATGTGACTGTTTAGATTTTAACAATCATTTTGCCTATATTTTTGCCATTTAATAAGTCTAAGAAAGCTTGAGGTGAATTTTCAATCCCCTCAACAATAGTTTCTCTCCATTTAATTTTTTTATTTATTACCCAATTGCTCATATCATTTTCAAAATCTTTATAATCATCATAATGATCAAATATTAAAAAACCTTTAATAGTTAATCTTTTTACTAACACATGAGCCATATTTTTTAATCCTTCACCAGGTGAAGTAGCATTCATTTGAGAAATCCTTCCACAAATAACAATTCTACCAAAATTTTTCATTCTAAAAATTGCCGCCTCAAGAAAATCTCCTCCAACATTATCAAAGTAAATATCAAAACCTTCTGGACAAATATCTTTAAAGTGCAAAACTAGATTATCAATTTTTTTGTAATTAAAAGCATGATCAACACCAATTTCTTTTTTTAGCCACTCTACTTTTTCATCACTACCAGTACTTGCAATAACTTTACATCCTAATATTTTAGCAATTTGACAAACAGTAGATCCTACACTTCCTGCTGCAGAAGAAACAAGAATAGTTTGGTTTTGTTTTATTTTTGCTATTCTAAAAAGTCCAATATATGCTGTATGACCAGTAAAACCTAAAGGACCTAGATATGTTTGTATAGGTACATTAATAGGGTTAATTTTTTTAAGTGATTCTGAATTTGCAATAAAATTATCTCTCCAACCAAATTCACTTAGTACAAAATCTCCTTTTTTAAAATTATTTGATTTACTTTCAATTATTTCTCCAATTGCTGTTCCCTCCATTGGTTTACCAATTTCAAAAGGAGGTTTATAATTTTTCCTTTCAGTCATTCTAGCTCTCATATAAGGATCTACGGATATCCATTTATTAGTTACTAAAACTTCATCATCATTTTTTAGAGAAATTGTTTCAGATTTTAAATCAAAATGAGATAAACTAGGATTCCCCATAGGTATGTATTCTTTTAAGGCAACATATTTTGATTCAATACTCATAAAAATTTAAAAATGTTTTTTTAATTTTAATTTTTCTCTTACTTCTTCAGGATTTAATATCTTTGCACCTAAATCATCAACTATTCTTGCAGCTTTTTCAACTAATTGACCGTTTGATGCTAATACTCCTTTTTTTAAATATAAATTATCTTCAAGACCTACTCGAACATTTCCACCTAAAATTACAGCTTGAGCAGCCATAGGCATTTGGTGTCTTCCTATACCAAAACCAGCCCAGATACCTTCAGAAGGTATCATGTCTGCCATTACTTTCATTGAGCTTGTATCAGCTGGAGAGCCCCAAGGTATACCTAAACATATTTGATACATTGGAGGTCCATCAACTAGTCCTTCTTTATATAATTGATTTGCAAACCATAAGTGCCCCATTTCAAAAGCTTCCATTTCTGGTTTAACTCCTAAATCTTGCATTTTTTTTGCAGCAGCTCTTAACTGGATTGGAGTATGGACAAATAACATATTTGTATCTCCAAAATTCAGAGAGCCACAATCTAAAGTGCATATTTCTGGCAATAATTCCTCAACATGCTCTAAACGATCAAGAGCATGTACCATATCGGTGTTAGGCCCTATAGGATTTAAAGGATCTTTTCCCTCTCCAACTTCAAAGTCTCCTCCCATACCAGTAGTAAAATTGATTACAACATCAGTATCGCTTGATCTGATTCTATCTGCAACTTCTTTATAGTATTCAAGTTTTCTGCTTGGTTTTCCGTCTGGTTCTCGCACATGCATATGAGCAATAGCCGCCCCCTCCTTAGCTGCCTCTATAGCTGCGTCAGCTATTTGTTTCGGAGTTATTGGAAGTTCAGGATGCTTTTTAGCAGTATCACCAGATCCAGTAACAGCACAACTTATTATAACTTCATTGTTCATTTTTAATATAATTTGATGTATCTCAGAATAAGGAATTAGACAAGTGAGTATTTATTTAAAAACAGGTCGCGTTAAATCTGAATGGACTGATTATAACGGTCATATGAACCTTGCTTTTTATATTCATCTTTTTGATTCTGCTTGGGAGGTTTTGCTGCAAAAATTTAATATAGGAGAAGATGCAGCTAAAATTGAAAAAAGAACTACTTTTGCTGTAGAATCGCACACAACTTATGACATGGAAGTTAAAGTTGGAGATGAAGTTGATATTAATTTACTTTTTATTGATTTTGATAAAAAACGTATTGTTTATAAACTTGAAATGATTCACAAGTCAGAAAAATACTTAGCAGCTACAACAGAGGTTTGTTCATTATATGTGGATTTGAATTCTCGTAAAGTAACTGAATTTGAGGAATCAAAAAGTAGCTTAATTAAAAATTTTATAGAAGATAATAAAAATAATTTTAAACCAGGAAATTTACATCTTATTAATAAATTAAAAAAATAATATAATTAAAGCCCCAAATATACGTGTTTATGAGGGTCTCTATTAAAAATTTTATAAACTAAAGGAATAAAATCTTTAAGAGGAATAGTTTCATAATTTGGATCAAAAGAATTTTGATCCCATTTTGAGCAAAAATTAACAGTATCTACAAAAAAAGGATGATCTTTATATTTATCTCTTAAATTTCGATCATTTCCATAATGATGATTATAATAATAAGATTGAAATAATCCATGTTTTTGAACTATCCAATGAGTTTTTTCAGAAACAAAAGGCCTCAATACTGCTGCAGATATTTCTGAATGATTTAATGGAGCTATTTCATCTCCTATATCATGTAATAGGGCTGCGACTATCATTTCTTCTGATGCATTATCTCTCAGTGCTCTTGATGCAGTTTGTAAAGAGTGTTCTAATCTAGAAACTTTATAACCTCCTAATGAACTGTCTAAACCTTTTAAAATACGAATAACTCTATCAGCCGTACCTTCTATGTATTTATCTTCAAATTTAGCAAGAAGTTCATAATCTTCTTTATCCCCATCTTTCATTTCATTAAATTTAACAGTTTTCATATTTATAATTCTAAATAATAGTTATAATATTCTTTATCTCTTTTATATTCAAGAGATTCATAAAGTGATTGAGCCTTCTTATTAGTAATTGCAGTAGATAATTCTATTATTTTAATTTTCTTTTTAACTGCAAATTTTTTTGCTGTATTCATTAATTTTCTACCTATTCTTTTTTTTCTAAAAATTTCTTTTACAAACAAATCATATAAGATTAATTTTTTATTAATATTAAGGGAATCAAAAGTTTCATATAATTGCACAAATCCGCATGCCTCCTTATCTTGGTAGCATACAAAAATAGTTGAATCTTTTTTAGAAATTCTTTCTTTGATATATTTCGTAGATTTTTTTAATTCAGGATTATATTTATAAAATTGTCTATATAAATCAAATAGAATGCCAACATCCTTAATATTCTCTTTTTTTGCTTTAATTATTTTTATTTTCATTTTTTAAAACTGATCTGATAAATCCAATTATTATACTAAAACTAGTAAAGATTAATAGGCTATAAATAAATCCATTATTTCCCATACTGTCCATAACTATACCTACGGAAATAGGCCCTATGAATTCTCCTGCTTCATATATTATGATGAATAATGAGGTAGCTATCGCTATTTCCTTGATTTTTATCCTTTGTCCTAAATAGGCCAAAGTCACAGTATACAAACTAATACTTGAACAACCCCATATAATAACTGAAATGTAAACAGCATAATCTAAGTTTATAGTTTTTAATAGGAGTAGTGGCCATATAATATTTCCACAAAGAAAAATAAAAATTAATTTTCTTTTATCTATTTTATCACTTAATGCTCCTACAAAAGGTTGAGATAAGACACCAGCAAAAGCTCCTAAAAAATAATAGAAACCAATTTGTCTGTCAGAAAAGAATTCATTTATCATAAATGCAGGAAATAAAGCACCAAAAGTAGAGTCATTAATTCCCCCAATAAATATAGCAACAAAAACAAAAGGGGCCATTACAATGAATGAAAAACTAATTTGTTTCTTTTGCTTAGGTATTTCTACATTTTCGATATGTTTTTTTATTAAAATAATCATAAAAATTCTGAAAGCCATTAATATTAAGCATATAAAAATTGGTAAAGATCCTTTACTTCCTAAAACAGCTACAATTAATGGCCCTACACCAAAACCAATTGAAATTGCTGAATTATACAAACCTATAGATTTTCCTCTATTATTGTTATTAGAAACAATATTTACCCAAGTATCCATTGTCATCCAATTCATACCACCCGTAAGTCCCATGATAAAATGACAAATCACAAAATTTATTGGATTAAAATATACAAACATAGAAATAACACATAAGGCTTGAATACATACTGAGAATATCAATGTATTAAATAATCCAAATCTATCTAAAGTTTTTGACACAAAAAAACCTGCAGACATTAATCCAAAAGAAAAACTAGAAGCAATTAAACCAATTGTTGATTCTGAATAACCTGCGTATTTTTGTAAAATTACTATTATTGTGAAAAAATAACCAAGAACTGTGCCTGTAAAGAAAGCAACAATAGATAAATATTTTATACTAGAATTTATCGAACTAAAGTCAAAATATCTTTTAATATTGGAAAGCATTAAGAAGTTTTAACCTTTCCATAAGCCCTCTACTTCTAATTGTTTTATTGTATTTTTAATTGCTAAATATAATTTATCTACAAGTGTATCAATTTGATTTTTTGAAATAATTAAAGCAGGAGATAAAACACATATATGATAAAGTGGACGAATTATTAATCCCAATTTTAATGACTCTTCATCAATTCTAGAGCCTATAGCTTTATCTAATACTAGAGCCTCTTTACTATCTTTATTAATCACGCATTCTATTCCAGCCATAAGTCCTTTGCCTCTTATATCTCCTACAATTGGTAAATCGTATAATTTTTTTAATTGTTGATGAAAGTAAGGTTCTATATTTTGAACATGTTCAAGAATTTTATCTCTTTTAATAATTTCTATATTTTTTAATGCTGCTGCACAACAAGCGGGGTGACCAGAATATGTATATCCATGAAAAAAAAGAGCAGAATCATTTTTAAGATCATTAAGCAATTTATCTGAAAATAAAACAGCACCCAAAGGCATATATCCTGAAGTGATACCTTTAGCACAAGTTATAATGTCAGGTGTTACTCCAAATACTTTTTCTGAAGCAAAAAAATGACCTATTCTTCCAAAGCCAGTAACAACTTCATCAGATATAAAAAGTACATCATTTTTTTTACAAATTTCCCAAATTCTTTTTAAATAACCCTCTGGTGGAACAATACATCCTCCAGATGCCATAATAGGTTCTGCTATAAAAGCAGCGACATTTTCAGAACCAAGCTCAAGAATTTTATTTTCAAATTCTTTCACTAGATCATCACAAAACTCTTCCACAGTTTGATTATCTTTTCTTCTATATTCTAAAGGAGCACTTAAATGATGGATAAAATCTTTTTCAAAATCAAAATTATTTTTTTCTCTATCTTTCCCAGTTATTGATCCTGTTAAATAGGTACTACCGTGATAAGCTTTATTTCTTGTAATGATATGTTTTTTATTAGGACGACCTAGCATATTATTATAAAACATTATAAATCTTAAAGCAGTATCATTTGCAGTTGATCCATCGGTGGTAAAAAAAACTGTATTCAGATCACCGGGAGATAACTCTGATAAAACCGAAGCTAATTCAGCTGATATTTCAGTAGATTCTGAAAAAGGACTACAATATTCTAATTTTTCAAGTTGTTTTTTTACGGCTTCTCCAATTTCCTTATTGCCGTGGCCAATATTATTACACCACATTCCTCCAGGACCATCAATATATTCAGTCCCATTTTCATCATATAAATAAATATTATCTGATTTTGTAATTAGTTTACGGTTATATGTTCCTCTTGTATTTGTATCTTCATAAGGATGAAGAACTAATCTATCTTTTTTATGAATTTCACTAATATAATCGTTTTTCATTAAGTAGTTTTATCATTCACTGAATGAGCATTCAATGAAATAATTAAAATTGTTAACTATTTATCTTTCCAATTTGGATCAGTTTTTTTTACAAAAGAAGAGGCGCCTTCTTTTAAGTCTTCACTTCCATAAACCTTCTTTACAGTTTCTAAGGATCGAAGAATATCAAAAGAAGGTAT
>Ga0208261_1000227_pt1 | contig 23883 bp, 23 predicted proteins | sample Knorr_S7_td_DCM__FD_185595 | JGI IMG/M metagenome (GOLD analysis project Ga0208261, IMG submission 185595) | Marine microbial communities from Southern Atlantic Ocean transect - Knorr_S7_td_DCM_ad_131m_LV_B (SPAdes) (version 3) | ecosystem: Environmental > Aquatic > Marine > Oceanic | place...
ATCTAAGTTTCTTCCAGGTTGAGCTAAAGGTTGCTCATCTAGATAAAATGATACGTTTGGTGCTAAACCAGCAACACCAGCTGTAGTTAAGTTAGGAGTCGTAGAAGCAAGACCTCTAATATAGATAGTACTTGTTCCAGGTCCATTTCCTCCTGCAGTAACGCTAGGAAGCTGCAATAAATAATCCTCAAATGTATCTATCCCCTTCTCTTCAAGATCGCTTTCACGCAATGCTGATACAGAGATTGGTACATCTTGTAGACTTTCTGATTTTTTTCGAGCTGTAACTACTATCTCTTCTACATCTGCTGTTATAAATCCAGTAAATGCAGCTGCATTTATAAGAGCTAATGCTGAAAAGTACTTTGTTACGCGTTCTCTAATTTTTCCAAACATTTTTAAGATTCCCCCGTATTTTTTTTAAAAATAAAATTCTGTTACAGACACTACGCAAACTAACCATTGTTGTCAATATAAGCTTTTAATAATGTAATTAAGAGTCAAGCAAAGTTTTAGAACAATTTAATAAAAAATTAATAGTTTCCTTTATTCAAATAGAAATGATTGTCATCATTAGAAATTATATATAGTCTGTCGAGACTTAAATAAGAATAAGAGTTTATTTTGAAAACAGATATAGAAATAGCAAGGGAAGCAAAACCTAAAAACATTGATGAAATTGCTGATAATCTAGGTATTAGTGGAGAATATCTTGAACTTTACGGTAAATATAAGTCAAAGGTTGATCTTTCTATGGATCTCAAAGATTCTAAAAATGGCAAGTTAATCTTAGTTACTGCAATATCTCCTACTCCTGCAGGAGAAGGTAAAACTACTACAAGTGTTGGTTTAGTCGATGGACTTAGTCATATTGGAAAAAAGGCTATGATTTGTCTAAGAGAGCCAAGCCTAGGGCCCTGCTTTGGTATGAAAGGAGGTGCAGCTGGAGGTGGATACGCTCAAGTTATACCTATGACGGACATTAACTTACACTTTACAGGTGATTTTCATGCTATTGGAGCAGCTCATAACCTTCTTTCTGCTCTAATAGATAATCATATTCATTGGGATAATCAACTAAATATAGATCCCAGAAGAATCACATGGAAAAGAGTGGTCGACATGAACGATAGATCATTAAGAGAAATAACTTGTGGTCTAGGCGGAACAGGCAATGGAATACCAAGGCAAAGTGGTTATGACATAACGGTTGCTTCAGAAATTATGGCTGTCTTTTGTTTAGCATCAGATATTGATGACCTCAAAAAGAGAGTAGGAAATATTGTTATAGGTTATTCAAGATCAAATAAACCGATAAGGGCCAAAGAACTTAATGCGGACGGTGCTATAACTGCTTTATTAAAAGATGCATTTCAACCAAACTTGGTACAAACCCTTGAGAATAATCCTGCATTTATACATGGAGGGCCTTTTGCAAACATAGCGCATGGTTGTAATTCAGTAGTTTCAACTAAACTAGCTTTAAAACTTGCTGATTATGTTGTTACAGAGGCTGGATTTGGAGCAGATCTGGGTGCAGAAAAATTCTTTGATATCAAATGCAGAAAATCTGGTCTAAAGCCTGATGCAGTTGTTTTAGTTGCCACTACTAAAGCATTAAAAATGCATGGAGGAATAAAGAAAGATGACCTAGCTGCAGAAAATGTAACAGCTATAACTAAAGGCTGTGAAAACCTTAAGAGGCACATTGAAAACATTAAAAAATTTGGAGTTCCTGTCATTGTCGCAATAAACGATTATGTATCAGATACAAAAGAGGAACATATTGCTATTATTAATTACTGCAAAGATATAGAAGTTGAATGCAAAATATCTTCACATTGGGAAAAAGGAGGCGCGGGGGCAGCAGATTTAGCTGAAGAAGTTGTAAAAGTAGCTGACTCTAATTCTTCTGAATTTAAGCCCTTATACGATAATAAAATGTCTCTATGGGAAAAGACTGAATGTATTGCTCAAAATATTTATGGTGCTTCTGAAATAATAGCTGATAAGAAAGTAAGAAATCAGTTTAAGAAGCTAGAAGATGATGGATTTGGTGAATACCCAATTTGTATGGCAAAAACTCAATATAGCTTCTCAACAGATCCATTATTGATGGGCGCTCCATCTGGACATGATGTTCCAATTAGAGAAGTAAGATTGTCTGCCGGTGCTGAATTTATTGTGGTTGTTTGTGGTGAAATTATGACAATGCCAGGACTTCCTAGAATACCAGCAGCAGAAAACATAGACCTCGATGACAAAGGATTAATTCAAGGCTTATTTTAATAACATTAATTAAATTAAATTAAATAGGAGAAATTAAATGAAAATACTTTGTGTCTTATACGACGACCCTAAAGATGGAATGCCTTCTAGCTATCCAGTAAAAGAACTTCCTAAATTAGAAAAATATCCAGATGGAATGGCTTTACCAAGTCCAAAGGGTAGAGATTTTACTCCAGGAGAGTTGCTTGGATGTGTTTCTGGTGAATTAGGTTTAAGAAAGTTCTTAGAAGATAGAGGACATACTCTAGTTGTAACATCTGATAAAGATGCTGAAGGATGTGAAGCAGATAAAGAATTAGTAGATGCCGATGTAGTAATTTCTCAACCTTTTTGGCCGTATTACTTAACAAGAAAAAGAATAGAAAGTGCGCCTAATTTAAAAATGGCAATTACTGCTGGAATAGGTTCTGATCATGTAGATTTGCAAGCAGCAATAGATAATAAAGTAGATGTCGTTGAAGTTACTTATTGCAACTCAAGATCAGTAGCAGAACATATAGTCATGATGATCTTATCTTTAGTTAGGGACTATCATAATCAACACAGAATAGTTAATGAAGGTGGTTGGCATATCGCTGACGCAGTTAAAAGATCTTATGACGTAGAAGGTATGCACATAGGAACAATAGCTGCAGGCCGTATTGGTTATGATATGTTAAGAAAGATGTACCCGTTTGATGTTCATCTGCATTATTTTGATAAGCATAGATTATCTCAAGAACAAGAACAAGAACTGAACTTAACTTATCATGATTCAGTTGAATCTCTGGTTGCTAATTGTGATGTTATTAATATTAGTTGTCCTCTTCATCCTGAAACAGAGCATTTATTTGATGATGAATTAATTAGTAAATGCAAACCAGGTGCTTACATTATAAATACTGCTAGAGGCAAGATTTGTGATAAGGATGCTATTGTAAGAGCTTTAGAATCTGGACAGTTAAGTGGTTACGCAGGAGACGTTTGGTTCCCTCAACCAGCACCAAATGATCATGTCTGGAGAACAATGCCTCATCATGGAATGACTCCACATACATCAGGAACTTCCTTATCTGCTCAGGCCAGATATGCTGATGGTGTTAGAGAAATATTAGAGTGTTTCTTTGATGGTGACGAAATAAGAAATGAATATCTAATTGTTAAGGGCGGAGATCTAGCAGGTATGGGTGCTCACTCTTATACAAAAGGAACAGCTACAGGCGGTTCAGAAGAGGCAGCTAAATTTAAGAAGTAAATATGAAAACTAAAGCAGCAATCGCTTTTGAAGCAGGAAAGCCGTTAGAGATATGTGAAGTTGATCTAGAGGGCCCAAAAAGTGGTGAAGTGCTTATAGAATTAAAGGCTACAGGAATCTGCCATACAGATGCTTTTACTTTGAGTGGCGAAGATCCTGAAGGAATATTCCCTTCTATTCTTGGTCATGAAGGAGCAGGAGTTGTTGTAGAAGTAGGCTTAGATGTCTCTTCCCTAAAACCAGGGGATCATGTAATTCCTTTATATACAGCCGAATGCAGAAAATGTGAATACTGCCTTAATCCTAAGACTAATCTTTGTCAGGCTGTAAGAGAAACTCAAGGCCGAGGAGTTATGCCGGATGGAACCACAAGATTCTCTCTTGATGGAAAGCCATTGATGCATTACATGGGTTGTTCAACTTTTTCTAATTACACTGTAATGCCAGAAATTTCTTTAGCTAAAGTTAGAGAAGATGCTCCTTTTGAAAAGATCTGTTATATAGGGTGTGGTGTTACAACAGGCATTGGTGCAGTTGTGTTTCAAGCTAAAGTAGAATTAGGTTCTACCGTAGCTGTATTTGGACTTGGAGGAATTGGTCTTAATGTCATTCAGGGATGTAAATTAGCTGGTGCTAGCAGAATTATAGGCATCGATATTAATTCTGATAGAGAATCATTAGGGAAAAAGTTTGGTATGACCGATTTTATAAATCCTAATGAAATTGAAAACGTTGTCGATCAAATTGTCCAAATGACTGATGGTGTAGATTATAGCTTCGAATGCATTGGTAATGTTGAAGTAATGCGACAAGCATTAGAATGTTGTCACAAAGGCTGGGGTGAATCTTACATAATAGGGGTTGCTGGAGCAGGACAAGAAATATCAACACGCCCTTTTCAATTAGTAACTGGGCGTTCCTGGAGAGGCACTGCTTTTGGTGGAGCCAGAGGAAGAACTGATGTTCCAAAGATTGTAGATTGGTATATGGATCACAAAATAAATATTGATGATTTAATTACCCATACAATGAAGCTTGAAGATATAAATAAGGCTTTTGATCTTATGCATTCGGGTGAAAGTATTCGATCAGTTGTCATTTATTAATTCTTATAAAATTCAAAAAAAAATCGATTCAGAATACTTATTATTTAAGTATAATTCGCGCCATTCAAATATGTATAAGACCTCGAAATTAGCTTTTAGTCCTCGTGTAAGAAAGTCACCTTACTTTGACTCAACCATTAAATATGGTGCGCAAGCCTTTTCGGTCTACAACCACATGTACATGCCTATTAGTTATAAAGGAACAGAGGAAGATTACAATAACCTCTTAAATGGTGTTCAGCTTTGGGATGTAGGTGTTGAACGCCAAGTTCAAATTCAAGGACCTGATGCTGAAGCTTTATCTCAATTTTTAACACCTAGAAATATAAAGAAATGTTCTATTGGTCAAGCAATGTATGCCCCCTTACTCGATTTTGAAGGTGGTTTTGTTAACGATCCAGTAATGCTAAAACTCGAAGAAGACCGATTTTGGTTTTCTCTTGCTGATGGTGATGCTCTCTTGTGGGTGCAGGGTATAGCTGCTGGTTATAAATTTAATGTTGAAATAGATGAGCCAGATGTATCACCTCTTCAAGTTCAAGGACCTAATTCATCAGAGTTAATGAAAAAAGTATTTGGAGACTGGGTTAATGATCTTCGCTTTTATAGGTTTAAAGAAGTAAATCATGAAGGTATACCTATGATTATAGCTAGAATGGGTTACAGCAGAGAACGTTGCTATGAACTCTTTCTTCAAGACCATACAAAGGGCAATGAATTATGGGAGCTGCTGTGGCAAGCAGGAAAGGACCTTAACATCAGCGCAGGTACTCCAAATGTAATTTTAAGGTTAGAGGGAGGAATTTTAAGTTATTTAGCAGACATGGATAGAACCAATAATCCTTATGAAGTTGGATTAGATTGGATGGTTAATCTTGATCAAGAAGATGACTTTATAGGAAAAGATGCTTTGCGTGAGATAAACCTTAAAGGTCCTGAAAAAAAATTAATGGGTGCTGAGATTGAAGGAGATCCTATAACTGTTTTCAATGAAGAACACTGGCCTGTTTTAATTAATGGTAAAAGAGTTGGATCTATGAATGCTTTGGTTTACTCACCAAGATTAAATAAGAATATAGCTTACACAATTATAGATAGTGAGCATGCCAAGAGCGGACAGGAAATAATTATCTCATCGCCGGAAAAAGAAATCTTTGCAACAACAGTTGATCTTCCCTGGTTTGACAGGGCTTGAAAATTTCTAAGATTTCATTTGTTTCCAGAGATAACGTAAAGCGATAAAAGCTGGAATGTAGTAAAGAAAAAAGAAGACACTTACAGCACGAATCTCATTAGCTGCCAAGGTATAGACTCTAATTTATTCATCTTTCCAATCAGGAGATCTTTTTTCTATGAATGCATCAATCCCTTCTTTAGCATCATGTTTTAATAAATTATCAGTCATTATCTTTGATGTATATTCATAGGCTTTTGATAAATCCATTTCAGCTTGAACATAAAAAGCCTTCTTTCCTGTTGAAACAGTCATAGTTGATTTACTGGCAATCTTTTCTGCTAATTCAATTACTTCAGAAGTTAACTCTTCTTTGGAAACTGCCTTATTAATTAACCCTATTTCTTTTGCCTTATCGGCACTAATAAAATCACCCGTTAGTAGCATTTCCATTGCATTTTTTTTATTAACATTTCTAGATAGAGCAACCATGGGTGTTGAACAAAAAAGACCTAGATTTACTCCAGGAGTAGCGAACTTAGATTCATGAGAAGCAATAGCGAGATCGCAGCTTGCAACTAACTGACAACCTGCAGCAGTAGCAACACCATCTACTTCAGCAATAATTGGCTGAGGCGTATTAACTATCAACTGCATTAATGAAGAACAATAATCAAAAAGATTTTTGTAATAAACTTCTCCGCTATCTTCATTTTGTCTAGCTGATGTTATTTCTTTTAAGTCATGTCCAGATGAAAAAACCTTTCCTATAGCAGCTAAAACTATGACTCTTATGGATTGATCTGAAGATGCCTCTTTTATCTCATCCATCAACATACTTATCATGTTCTCAGATAATGGGTTCCTTTGATCTGAATTATTCATGACAAGACGTAAAACTCCCTTATCTGACTTTTCTTTTATTAATATATTTAAATTTTCTTTCATGCAAATCTATTTAAAGCTATTTTAATCTACTATTCTAATATAGTTTTTCTAATTCTATTTTTGGACATCTATTCATTATTACTTTTAAACCAGCATCTTTTCCTAATTCTAATGCCTCTTCATTAATAATGCCTAACTGGGTCCATAGAACTTTTGCTCCTATTTGAATTGCTTCTCTGGTTACTCCAATTACTGCGTCTTTGGCTCTAAAAACATCAACCATATCTACCTTTTTTGGTACCGAAGTTAGATCGGAATAACATAACTGACCTAAGATGAAGTTCCCTTGTTCATTAGGGTTTATTGGAAATATTTGATAACCATGTTCAATAAGTGATTCCATGACTTTGTAACTATCTCTTTGATGATTTGAACTTGCGCCTACTATGGCAATTGTTTTAACCTCATTAAGTATTTCTTGGATATATGTTTCTGAATAGTGATCAATCATTTTGAACTTCTTGAAGCCAATCAGTTGTTTGTTTAATGCCTCCAATAGGAAAAAAATGGACTTGTTGAATATTCAAGCTAGGATCTTTAAGCTTGTATTCAGCTAAATCCTCAAGCATTTGTGTAGGCTTGTATGGCAACAAAAGTTTAGTTATATCTTTTGCTCTTTTAGTTAGTATTTTCATTGAAGCTCCTATCCCACATTCAACTGAAAATTTGAGTAATGTTTGAAGTTTAGCTGGGCCTGCTATACCTATATGGATAGGGATATCAATTCCATCTTCCTTAATTTTATTAGCCCAAATTTTTACAATATCTGCATCAAAACAAAATTGAGTAGCGATTGCCATTTCAGCATCTGTTCTTTTTGAAAATTCTTGCTTCCATGAAAGGGCTTTAGAAACATTTGTAATACTACCGTCAGGATCTATGTCTTTACTTCCTTCTGGGTGCCCAGCTATGTGTAGCCTCCTGAAACCAGCTTTATCAAATAAACCAGATTCAATTAACTGGATAGAGGAATCATAATCACCTGCCGGTTTAGTTGAACCTCCTGCCAATAATAATGCTTCTGTCACTCCAGCTTCATTTTGATACCTAGAAATCCAATCACTTAGAGTATCCTTATTTTTAATTATTCTTGCAGGAATATGCGGCATTACAGTAAAACCTTGATCATTTATATTTTTGGCGGTTCTGACCATTGATGCTATATCCTCTTTTTCTAAATGGGCTACATAAACTCTAGTCTTTTTAGGTAAGATTTCTGCAAATGATTCAATCTTTGCAGCAGAGTTTGGAACTACTTCAATAGAGTATCCTTCAATAAAATCTTTAAAGTGCGTACTACTCATATTCATTTTTTCCATCAAACTTAACTACATTATTTATTTTAGGTGGTTCTTGTACGCATTTTAAATTAATACTGTATGAATCAGGATGTGATCGAGGTTGATAAAAACTTTTTGTTCCACAATTTTTACAAAATAGATGTTTGGCTGTTTCGCTATTAAAAGAATATTCAGATATTAATTCTTCACCTTTAATGACCTTAAAGTCATCGTGATTAACAAAAAGATGTTCGTAGTCACTAAGACTACAAATAGAACAATTACATTTCCAAACCTCTACGAATTCTTTTGAGTAGAATTTAAACTTAATATCTCCACAATGACATCCACCAAAGTATTCTTTCATGATTAATTTTTAAATAGGTCTTTAAAATTGAAGTAACTCCTGTTTAGGATCTTATTGTAAATAATTGCAAATAAAATTATAAATGAAGCACCAATTGCAACTGGCATAATTATAAAACCTATATCTTTTGCCCCAAGAATTGCGATTATGGGATTAGCTCCTGCCGGCGGATGAACGGTCTTCGTTGTCATCATCAAAAAAATTGCTAGTCCAACCGCTAAACCAAGGCTTATAAAAGAAGAACCTAATATCGAAAAAATAACTACTCCTGACAAAGCAGAAAATATATGTCCAAATAAAATATTTTTTGGATGAGCTAGAGGGCTTTCATGAACCGCCATAACTAAAACCATGCTAGCTCCAAATGGAGGTATTAACCATAAATTGTTTGGGTCTTGTAAATTAATATATGCAAGTGCAGAAATGCATAAAAATGCTCCAAAAGCAGAAATAAGATTATTTTTCATATAAGAGATTTATTTAGGGCGTTATCATATACAAAATAAGCATCCTGCAAATGTCTTTTTCCATCTGGTATAAATGCTTCTCTAGCATGCAAAACTCTCAAGCTAGCAACTATTAGCACCTCTCCTCCGTTTAACCTAAAAGTAGATCGATATTTACTTTGATGAACTTTGGCCGAAACCTCATGATAAGCCTTGTAGAAGCTTTTTATATCTTTTCTAGATGGATCAATCATCTGCATCAACTGGTTTGAAAATCTGAAACTTTCTAGTGTCCCGTCAGATGAACACTTAATTATAGGAGCTTGGGCATAAGTTTCATTGTTTTCATCAAACTGTCTAAATGGAACATTAAAATTTTGTAAAATATCAAAATACTCAGGATTTTCTTTTCTTAAGTCTTCAGCTACCTTCCAGCCATCAACAATGATTGATTCTCCCCCTTCACATTCATTTTCTAACATATGAAGAGCTTGGACACTGGGTTGATTTTTATAACTTGCAAAATCATTATGAGGCGATAGTTCCTTTGCGGTATGAGCGACGTTATAGACATGTCTTGTTATAGATACATTGTGGATCCTTTCAAATAATGTTTCATGTATTGGACCTAGTCTTTTTGACAAAAGCTCTAATGAATTTGATTTTGTAGGTGCATTTTCTAAAACAACGACACCATAACTAACAAAAGCTCTAAGAGCTTCGGTAGCCACCTTCTCGTTGTCTAAAAATTTAGACCAGTCGAATTTTTTAGGAATAAAATTAGTTTCCCATCTCTTATGCTCAGGGTATCTAGGTTTACTACTTTCTTTTATTTTTTTTAAAGGAATTACTGATTGATGATCATCAGGCCATAAGATAAATAAACTCTTATCTTTTATTTCAACACTTTTAGGTGAAATATCTATAGGAACGGTATGTAATAAAAATTGTTTCTCTTCAGTTTCTGTAATTCTGCAATCTTCGCATTGACAATTATCTCTTAACCACAAAAATGGCAATTCATATTTACTCAGCAAACCTGTTGATAATATCACTGAATCTTTTTTGACCTCAATCATAAGTAAATATTAAAACTTTACCTTATCACTTCCAAGATTTATCTAGCTTCTTAAAGATTTTAAATAGGACTAAAGAGGATTAGAATTAGATTAATAAACTTATGAAAATATTAACTCTATTATTTCTTTCAATTTTTCTTTGCTTGAGTGTTTCTACCCAGGAGAATCAAAACGATAAATTGAAGATTTTGGTTTATAACACTCATGGACTACCAGAGGTATTCATCAGTGATAATCCCAAAAAACGATTTCCTTTAATAGGCAATAAAACTCAAAACTATAATATCTCTTTGCTTCAAGAAGACTATTCACACCATGAAGGATTATCTTCAGGTTTAAATAATAAAAGCATAGCCATACGTGGAGGAATGGGCAGTGCCCTCTTATGTCCTTTTTGTGTTGGTTCTGGTCTTACCTCAGTATTTAATTTACCTAATACATGGAAGGTAGAAGTTGAAAATGAAACTTATGATACTTGTTCTGGTTGGTTCAGAGGTGCCAATGATTGTTTTGCCTATAAAGGTTTTCAAATAATTAAGATTACATCGCCCAACAAAAAAAGTTTCTTCATAGTAAATACGCATATGGATGCTGGTAGAAGAGATTCCGATAGATCTTCTAGAAAAAAACAATTAGATCATATTGTCTCAAGAGTTAAATTGTTAACAGCTACTGAAGCACTTATCGTGGCTGGAGACCTAAACCTTCATTCTAAGAGCACGGAAGATGTAAAACTTCTGAAAAAATTTAAAGAGGAGCTTAAATTAATTGATGCTTTTGAAGGACAACAAATAAGCAAAAAGTGGTCTATCCTTGATTATATTTTGTACAAACAAGGTAATGAGGTTGAATTTAAAATTCTATCAGTTGGAGAAGATAAATCATTTGTTACAGAAGAAGGTCCTCTTAGTGATCATCCAGCTCTATTTATAGAGTTATCCTTTTAAAATGGTGGAGCTAAGCGGGATCGAACCGCTGACCTCAACACTGCCAGTGTTGCGCTCTCCCAGCTGAGCTATAGCCCCACTCAAATTAGTGTATTTCTACCAAAGATCGTATTTCTGGAGCTCTGCTCTGCCAACTACCATGTGATGAACTTCATCTGGACCATCAGCAAATCTTAAGTGCCTCATGTCAGCATACATACCCGCAAGCGGAGTCCATTGAGATATTCCTGCTGCTCCATGCATTTGTATGGCTTGATCTACAATCAAGCAAGCTTTTTCAGGCACCATTGCTTTAACAGCACTTATATAAACCCTTGCTTCTTTATTTCCGAGAACATCCATAGCCTTAGCAGCTTGCAGGACAGACAATCTCATGGCATTGATTTCAATCCTGGCTCTTGAGATTACTTCTACATTCTTTCCTAATTTAGCAATTGGCTTTCCAAAAGCTTCTCTAGACCCTGCTCTTTTGACCATAAGCTCAAGAGCTGTTTCGGCCTTTCCTATGGTTCTCATGCAGTGGTGTATTCTCCCGGGTCCTAAGCGTACCTGGGATATTTCAAATCCTCTTCCCTCTCCTAATAAGATATTTTCCTTAGGTACTCTGACATTATTAAATCTAATATGCATATGGCCTTGAGGAGCGTGGTCCTGACCAAATACCTGCATGCCTTCCAAGATTTCTACGCCTGGGGTATCTTTTGGAACTAAGATCTGAGATTGTTGTTTTGAAGGATGAGCATCAGGACTAGTTTTCACCATGGTTATCATTATTTTACACCTTGGATCTCCCGCACCTGAAATATAAAACTTTTCACCATTAATTACCCACTCATCTCCTTCAAGTACTGCGCTTGTACTTATGTTCTTTGCATCTGATGAGGCTAAATTAGGTTCTGTCATAGCATAGGCAGATCTGATTTCACCATTCATAAGTGGCTCAAGCCACTCTTTCTTCTGTTCTGGTGTACCTACCTGCTGAAGAACTTCCATATTTCCAGTATCAGGTGCACTGCAATTCATGGACTCAGAAGAAAGGGGATATTTTCCTAATTCTGTGGCTATGTATGTGTAATCGAGATTAGTTAACCCTTCGCCAATATTTCCTTCGTTATCGGGTAAAAAGAAATTCCATAAACCCAATTCTCTTGCTTTGTCTTTAGCTCCTTCCAGAAGTTCCATTTGACGAGGATGCCAAGTCCATCTATCTTCTTTTTCTTTTTGTAATGAATAGAATTCTTCTTGGATAGGTGCTACGTTTTCTTCACAATGTTTTTTAACTAGGTCCATTAAAGGTTGTGCTCCTTCGGACATTGATAATTCAAATAACTCGCTTTGTTCAGACATATTTTCTCCTTTTAAATATTAATAATATTCTAACAGCATCCACAACCGCCGATAGAAGTATCTCCATCTGGATTGAAAGATAATTTTACAACTTCTTTAGAATTCTCTTCTGATTCACTAAAGCTAGTCGAAGCTTTCTCTTGAAGCTCTTCATCGAATAAGAAATCAAGAGCGGTCATAGCTAATGATTTTGCTCCATCTATGCAAGATTGGTCTCCTAAATCAGATGCAGCCCATTTTGCAAACTCAGGATTATGAATAACTACTTCTGGGGGTGCACATGAAATAAGCGGATGAATTGAAGGAACTCTATGACTAATATTACCCATATCTGTACTACCTGCTGAGCTAGGTGACATTTTCTCTAATGGCAAAAATTCTCTTCCTAATTCAGTGGCATTTCTTTCATAGGCTTCAGCTAATGGCCAATTAGTTTTTATATCTAAGTAATCAACCGCAGCCCATTTAATATCAACATTACAACCAGTTGCGGTAGCGCCTGCTTCAAAACAACCTTGAACTCTTGCTTTTAAAGGAGCTAAATCCTGAGCATTTGCAGCTCTAACAAAAAACTTCCCACTAGCAACTTCTGGAACAATATTGGGTGCAAATCCAGTCTCTTCAAAAATTCCATGTATTCTTTCTGTTTGCTTTATGTGTTGCCTTAATTGAGCTATAGCTTGATAAGCGGTTACCAATGCATCCAATGCATTTATGCCCATATGAGGTATGGCAGAAGCATGAGCACTTCTTCCTTTATAAGTAACTTGTACCTCAGAAACACAAATACTTGGCATAGTAGATAGATCAACTCCAGCAGGATGAACCATCATGGCTGCACTAACCTCTTCAAAGGCTCCTTCTTGTGCCATGAATTCCTTTCCTCCTCCTCTTTCTTCAGCGGGGGTTCCTAAGTATCTTATAGAACCAGGAAGAGAATCTTTTACTTCTAGCAAAGCAGCAGCAGCTCCGAAACCGGTAGTGGCTATTATATTGTGACCACAAGAATGACCGATGCCCGGTAAGGCATCATATTCTGAAAGAATTGCTACCCTTGGGCCATCATTTCCAAAATCAGATGCAAATGCTGTTTTTAAACCATAAGCCTCTCTAACTACTTTCATGCCTGCTTTCTCTGATTCATCTGATAACAATTTCGAAGCTTTAAATTCTTCAAAAGCTAACTCAGGATTGCTGTGAATCTCATGGCTTATACTTAAAAGCATATCTCTATTCTTATCTATGCTATTACAAACCTGTTCTTTAAGAGTTGATAATTCTGTCATTTTATTTACCCCATTAATTGTCGCCAAATTGCAATATCAGAAATATTTAAATAGGCATTTTTTTCTCTAGTTTCTTTCATAGTTGCACATTCCTCAGGGCTATAATGATGACCAGGATAAAGCATCATGTCATCAGGTAACGAACATAAATGCCTTAAACTATGATACATATCATCTGAATTAGATCCTGGAAGATCTACCCTCCCACAACCATTAATGAATAAAGTATCTCCTGAAACTAAATTATTGTTAACACTGAAACACTGAGATCCAGGCGTATGTCCAGGTGTGTGAAGAAATTCTATATCATTCTCTCCTATTTTTAGATGATCTCCTGAGTCAACAATCTGTAAATCTGAATCTTCTAGTCCTGTAACTTTCTTTACGCCCTCAGCTTCATGTTTGTTTACGTATACTTTGACAGGATTAAGTGCCATTAGCTCTGGCAAACCAGGAATGGACTGGCCCATCATGCCTCCCCCAATATGATCTGGATGATAATGAGTAACTAAAGCAGAAGTTAATTTAAGGTCATTCTCATTTAAAAAGTTTAAAATAAATTCTATCTCCCAAGCAGGATCTATGACTGTAACCTCTCTAGTTGATTTGGAACCAAGAATATATACAAAGTTTTCCATAGGTCCTAACTTAAACTGCTTTAAATAAAGATCATCTTTCATTTTATTAATATCTGGTTATTAGTTTAAATACTTAATAAAGTACATCATATGTTCGAAGGAAAAGTATTACAAGAAGCTAAATTACACCACTTGGATAATTTTCTGCCTCCTAAAAATTTTAGATCGTTCTTCTTCAGTACAAAAGATAAAACTAAGCTTAGAGTAGCTATATGGAACGAAGATTCTAAAAAAGGAACTATAGTGCTTCAATCTGGTAGAGGTGAGTTTATTGAAAAATATTATGAAATTATTGAAAATTTAATTAACTTGGGTTTTTGTGTTGCTATGTTTGATTGGAGAGGACAAGGTTTGTCCGATAGGCTTACTTCTAATCATTATGTTGGCTACGTGAACACCTTCGAAGATTACGAAAGTGATCTTTTAGAAATTTTGGACAAAGTTTATAGAGGACTACCTAAGCCTTGGATAGGAATGGGCCATTCTATGGGAGGTTGTTTAATGGCTTTGACTTGCTCCAATAATCCAGGTCTTTTTAATAAGCTAATACTTTGTGCTCCCATGTTAAGCCTAAGAATACCTAATGGCCTTAAGAGACTTGTTCTGCTTATAGGCTCACTTTCTCCCAACTACCTTAAAACAAAATCCTTACCTAATCCTACTGGCAAAGGAAAGGAAGGATGGGAGCAAGCTGATTTTGAAGATAATGTAGTAACTAGTGATAAAAATAGGTATGAAAGATCAACTGCACTAATTTACAAACATAAAGAGTTGGCCATTGGACCAGTAAGTATTGCTTGGTCTTATGAAGCTATTCGGATAACAAATAACATGAGTAAAAAAGAATTTCCTAATACCATAGACATTCCTGTTCTATTGCTAAACGCAACAAAAGACAAATTAGTTAATCCGAGTATTAATAAAGAAATTTGTCAAAAGATGAAAAAATCAACAATCCTAGATATAGCCTCAGAACATGAAATACTTATGGAAAAGGATACCTTCAGAAATCAAGCTTTAAAGGCAATAGAGCAGTTTATCAATTAACCTGAAGTTATCTTTTCTAATCTTTCTAGTACTTTTTCTTTACCTAAAAGTTCGGCAGTCTTATCTATCGAGGGAGATCCCATTTGGCCTGTGACTGCTAATCTAAAAGGTTGACCTACTTTGCCCATACCAATTGAAAATTGATCCATAGTCTTTTCTATAGCCTCGCTGATATCTTTAGATGAAAATGAATTTTCAACTAACTCTCCTTTTAAATACGAAAGTATTTCAATGTTTTCAGGTTTAAAGAATTTCTCAGTTAACTCATTATCTATTGACTTGTAATCTTGAAAGAAATAATAAGTTTCGGATTGAAAATCCAAAAGAGTATTACATCTATCTCTAACCAACCCAATAACTCTTTTTGAATAACTATCTGTGTTCAAGTAACTAATGTTGTCTGATAGTAGCTTTAAAAGTTGATCTTCTTCTAAAAGATCTAAATGTTCCTTATTAAACCAAGTAAGTTTTTCCATCGAGAAAGAAGAAGGAGCAGAGTTTATTTTTCCTTCAGAAAATTGGTTTATCAGTTCATCTAGATTGAAAACTTCTTTATCGCCTAGAGACCAGCCTAATCGTACAAGATAATTAAGAAAGGCTCCGGAAAGTATTCCCATGCTTTTATAGTCGACAACACTTATTGCCCCATGTCTTTTAGACATTCTTTTACCATCGTCTCCAAGAATCATAGGTACATGACCAAAGATTATTTCTTCTCCTCCTAATGCCTTGCAAATATTTATCTGTCGAGGGGTATTGTTTATATGATCGTCTCCTCTTATAACGTGAGTTATTCCCATATTCATATCATCCACTACTACACTGAGGTTATAAGTAGGCGACCCATCTGACCTAAGAATAATCAGGTCATCTAATTCATTATTAGAAATGGTAATTTCTCCTCTAACCAAATCATTAAATGTTACAGCTCCTTCTCGAGAGTTCTTAAAACGAACAACTGAAGAATCAGATTTTTCTAAGTTAAGTTCTCTGCATTTACCATCGTATTTTGGCTTTTCTCCTGCCTTTTGCTGATCCTTTCTTAATTTATCTAATCTTTCTTGTGAGCAATGACAATAATAAGCATGCCCCTCTTCTATCAATTTTTCTATAGCGTTAAGATGCAAAGAAATATTTTTAGATTGATAGACAGGTTCTTCATCAAATTCAATGCCCATCCAACTAAAGCTTTTAAGTATGGAGTTTGTGTATTCCTCTTTTGATCTGTCTTTATCTGTATCTTCAATCCTCAATAAACATTTACCTTTATTACTTTTCGAAAACAACCAGGCGAATAGAGCTGTCCTTGCTCCACCTAAATGCAAATGTCCAGTTGGACTTGGTGCAAACCTAGTGATAACTTTTTTAGTCATTTTTAGAAAGCCAAACTGGCTCCACCCCTGTTTCTTCCTGCATATTCTTTAAATAATCTAAGTTTCTCTTCTCTTCATCTTCAGAAATTGAGGTGAGAACTATCTTAGCGTCCTTTATAGAAGATACATCTGATTTAGTTTCTGCTACTGCTGATTTCTGGTTAGCTGCATTAGCTTGAAATAGATCACTTTGTCCTCCTGTCATAGCAAGATAAACATCTCCTAATATTTTGGAATCTAATATCGCGCCATGGTAGCTTCTATCGTAACCACCAATTTCATATCTTTGCGCTAAAGCATCTAAACTATTTCTTTGACCAGGATGTTTTTCTCTGGCTATCTGAAGAGTGTCAGTTATTTTCTCTACTATAGTTTCTACAAAAGGTCCTTTTTTACTATGTAGTTTTATTTCATGGTTAATAAAGCCGATATCAAAAGGGGCATTATGTATTAATAGTTCACTATCTTTTATATATTCTAAGAACTCATCTAATACTTCATAGAACTTAGGTTTATCAGATAAAAATTCAAATGAAAGTCCATGAATCTTCTCTGCTTCTTCATCTATTTCTCTTTCAGGATTTAAGTAGGTATGAAACTCTGAGCCCGTAAACTTTCTATTAATTATTTCTACACACCCAATCTCAATTACTCGGTGACCAGATTTTGGGTCTAGTCCAGTTGTTTCAGTATCGAGTAAAATTTGCCTATTCATTTTTAAAGTTCATCAATCCCCTTATTAGCCAATTCATCTGCTATTTCATTTTCTCTATGTCCACTATGTCCCTTTACCCATTTCCAATTCACACTATGCTTATTGTCTAAATTATCTAAGAGTTCCCATAATTCTTTATTTTTTACCGGTTTTTTAGAAGCTGTTTTCCATCCTCTAACTTTCCAGTTTTCAATCCATTCAGTAATCCCTTTTCTAACGTATTCAGAATCAGTAGTTAAAGTAATGGTTGATGGTTGATCAAAGTGATCCAATGCTTTTATTGCAGCCATTAACTCCATTTTATTATTTGTTGTATTTCTCTCGCCCCCATAAATAAAGCTTTCGTTGGAATTTACTACAATTAGAGCACCCCATCCGCCATCTCCGGGATTGCCCCTGCAAGCACCGTCAGTAAAAATTTCTATTTTATCCATGGCTATTCTCTTAAACGTATTATAGATTAGTGCAGAGATTCTAGTTAACAAGTGTAAAAATAAATTTAAATTGTAATAAAAATAAGTTTTTATATGAAAAAAATAATAACTTTCCTAGTTTTATCTTCCCTTACTTTCTTCTCCATGAGTAGAGATCAGTTCATTCTAGAAGATAAAGAAATATCGGATGATGAACCTTACATTGTTGAAAATTCCTTTGCAGGACAGCCTTTTGATCTTTGGGAAAGAATACGCAAAGGTCTCACCTTCGAGATACCTGAGGGTATAGAAGAAATAGAAATCTATAGAAATAGACTTAATCAAACTGCCGTAAATAGAATAAGTAAATCAGGACAGCGCTATCTTTATCATACCGTTAAAAGATCTGAAGAGTTGGGGATACCGGTTGAATTAGCCTTACTACCTTTTGTTGAAAGCGAATTTGATCCTTACGCCCAATCAGTATATGGAGCTACAGGAATCTGGCAGTTCCTACCTGCAACAGGTAGAGAATGGGGTTTGAAATCAAACTGGTGGTACGACGGCAAAAGAGATGTTATTGCTTCTACAGAAGCTGCTTACGGTTTTTTAACCTATCTATATGAAAAATTTGATAATGACTGGTTGCTTGCCATGGCTGCTTATAATGCTGGACCAGCTAGAGTAAATAGAGCAATTAAAAAAAACTTAAGAGAAGGAAAGCCTACAGATTTTTGGTCACTAAAATTACCCAGGGAAACAACTTCGTATGTACCTAAACTAATTGTTCTTTGTGAATTAATTAAGGATCCATCTTCATATAATGTAAATTTACCTTCTATAGCAAATAGACCATACTTTCAAAAAGTTAATACTCCGGGACAAATAGATCTCATGCAAGCAGCTGATCTTGCAGGAATGACTCCAGAAGCTGTTTATGAATTAAATCCAGGCTTTAGTCAATGGGCCACTGACCCTTCTGGACCTCATTACTTATTACTTCCCACTGGTGTTGCAGATAGGTTCGCTATACAGCTTGCCTCGTTAGACGAGGTAGAGCTTGTTCAATGGGATAGGTATAAAGTTAATCGAGGAGATAACCTAACCAAAATAGCTAAGGAGTACAAAATAGAAGTAGCAGTATTAAAAGAAATAAATCAAATGGACTCCGATTTGATTTATGCAGGGCAAGAGATAATGGTTCCTAGAGGTCCAGCTTGGGCTAAAAACTTTATACCAAAAGCTAGAACTTATGAAGTTGTAAAGGGAGATACATTCTGGGGTATAGCAAACAAATTTGGTATTAATCTAAAAGATATATCATTGTGGAATGATCTTAGTCTTTCAGAACCTCTACAAATTGGACAAGAAATAAAGATTTATTCTAAATATGAGAGAGCGAGAGGAAAAACTCCAGCTAAAAAAACAAGAACCCTCCTTTATCCAGTAAAGTCTGGAGATACTCTTTCAAGGATTGGATCTAGATTTGGTATTAAAGTTAAAGACATACAAACTTGGAATGAACTAGAAAGTACAGAGCTTATATATCCTGGTCAAGTTTTAAAAATAGTTTTAGAAGCAGGCGTAGACCTTTAATTAGCTCTAGGGTCCAAAGCATCCCTTAACCCATCTCCAATAAAGTTAAGAGAAAACAAAGTCAGCGAGAAGGCTATTGAAGGAAATATCAGCAACCACCAATATTCTTCCATGGTTATAGCTCCATCTCTGATTAATAAACCCCAAGAACTTAAAGGTGCTTGAACCCCTAAACCCAAAAAGCTTAAGAAAGCCTCGAGAAGCATTATTTGAGGAACTGTAAGAGTTGCATAGACAATAACTGGTCCAATTGCATTAGGTATAAGGTGATTAAAGATAATTCCTACCTTACTTACTCCCATTGCTTCTGCAGCCATTACAAACTCTTGTTTACTTAACGACATAACTTGGCTTCTAACAATTCTAGCCATGGTTAACCATTCAACAGCCCCTATGGCCATGAAAAGTAGAATTAAATTACGGCCAAATATCACCATCAATAGAATTACAAAAATGATAAACGGAATACCATAAAGGACGTCTACTATCCTCATCATTACTGTGTCTACCTTCCCACCAGAAAATCCAGCAACAGTTCCCCATACAACTCCTATTAATAGCGCAACTGTTGTTGCAAGGAAACCTACCATTAATGAGATTCGACTTCCGTACATCATTCTTGTTAATAAGTCTCTTCCTAAAGTGTCTGTACCTAGCCAATGCTCCCAAGAAGGACCTGAAGGTCCTAGGTCAAGATCCTGAAGAGCGTAATCATAAGGTGCAATTAATGGAGTTATTAGAGCTAAAACAACTATAAAAGTAATATAAATGAGACCAAATAGAGAGAATTTGTTAGATATCAATCTATCAAATGCATCCCTCCAAAGGTTATTTGTCACTTCCATTATTAGTCTCTAAGTTTTGGATTAAGAGCGGCTGCGACTAGATCCGATATTAAATTGAAAGAAATAATTAAAAAGGAGAAGAAAATTGAGGAGCCTAGTATCATTGTGTAGTCTCTATTAAAAGCCGCTTCTACATAAAATCTACCCAGACCAGGTATTCCAAAGATAGTTTCAACAACAAACGACCCAGCCAGAAGACCTGCCATTGCTGGACCTAGAAATGCTATCACTGGAGTCAGTCCTCCTCTTAAAGCATGAACTATGACCACTCTAGTTTCACTAAGACCTTTTGCTCTTGCCGTTCTAATGAAATCTTGATTTAGGACTTCCAGCATTCCTCCCCTAGTCAGTCTTGCACAATAAGCTGCATATGCAGTTCCTAAAGTTAAGGTTGGCAATAATTTATCACCTGGCATATCACCCCATCCTGAAACAGGTAGCCATTCAAACCAAATACCAAAAACTAAAGTTAAAATTGGCCCTAAGATAATAGAAGGAATACAGATTCCGATCATTGCTGTAGACATTGGAATATAATCTAAGGGAGTATTTGGCCGCAGAGCGCCCAATATGCCTGCAAAAATCCCAATAGCTAAAGCAAATAAAATAGAATACAGAGCGAGCTCAAAGGTTATTGGGAGTCCAATAGAAATCAATTCTGTAACAGATCTACCTGGGTATCTAAAAGAAGGACCAAAATCTCCTTGCACCACTCCTTTTAAGTAATCAAAATACTGTACCACCATAGGTTGATCTAGATTGTATTTTTCATTGAGCTTGGCTAATACCTCTGGTGTAACTGCTTTCTCTTCATCAAAAGGACCACCAGGTGCTGAATGCACCATTAAAAAAGTAAGAGTTACTACCGTCAGTAAAACGGGTATAGCTATACCAATCCTTCTTAGAATTAAATTGAGCATATTCTAGTTTTCTTCAATTCTTACATATTGATAAGGGTGGCTGTCCAACATATTTGGACTCCAACCTTTAATTGTTTCATGAAGCATGTAAATTCTTGTATATGTATAAACAGGAATAATTGGTAATTCATCCATTAGTATTTCTTCTGCTTGATACATATAAGAAAATCTTTGTTCTTGCGAAGTTGAATTAGCTGCTTTAATTAAAAGCTCATCAAATTCTTTATTAGACCAGCCTGTTTGGTTGTTGCCCCTACCAGTTACCATCATATCTAAAAAAGATTTGGGGTCTTCATAATCACCAATCCATCCAGCTCTTGCTACATCAAAATCACCAGAAGATTGTCTAGATAAATAAACCTTCCAGTCTGTGTTTACTAATGAAACTTGAACTCCTAGATTTTCTCTCCACATTTGCTGTAAAGCTTGAGCTAAGATTTGATGTCCTTCACTAGTATTGTATAAAAGCTCAAATGACAGTGGATTCTCTTTAGAATACCCGGCCTCAGCCAATAACTTCTTTGCTTGTTCTGGATTAAAATCTAACTTAGTAGGAGGAAAGTAATTTGAAGGGTCTGGAGGAGTAAAAGAAAAAGCAGGTATCTGACCTCCTTTTAAAACTTTATTCGTTATCTTTTCTCTATCTATAGATAATGATAGTGCTTTCCTTACCAGCACATTATCAAAGGGCTTCCTGTTAGTATTAAATCTATAGTAATAAGTTCCATAATAAGGATTAATTTTTAAATTATCCGGGTACTCTTCTTTATAGACTTCAACTTTTTCTTGAGGAACAGTGCTGGTGACGTGCAATTGACCAGATCTATACATTCTATCTTCTCGTGTTGTGTTATCCACAGGGAAGAAATGAATCTCTTGTACAGTGACTCTGTCTGCATCCCAATAACTAGGACTTTTCTTAACTTTGATAATTTTATTTAGCTGCCAATCATCTAACACGTAAGGACCATTGCCAACAAAATTTCCTGGTCTTGTCCATTGGTTGCCTATCGAGTCTATTTCACCATACTTTTCAATGGTGGCCTTATGTACTGGTCTGGTCGTGTAATGTGCCAAAAGCCTTAAAAAATAAGGAGCCGGATTTCTTAATCTAACTTCTAATAATTTAGAATTTAGTGCCTTAACACCTACACAGTCAAAATCGGTAACTTTACCTAGATTAAAGTCTTCAGCACATTCTACATCGTATAGCATGTCAGGATATTTTGATCCTAAACTTGGCATTAACATTCTTTTCCAAGCGTAAACAAAGTCATCTGCAACAACAGGATCTCCATTAGACCAAACTGCCCCTTCTCTTAAATAAAAGTTGTAAATCAAGCCGTTCTCAGAAATATCCCAGCTCTCTGCCATTCCGGGCAAAGGGTCAAGTCCTTCGGGATGTCTTATGACCAAACCCTCTAGAAGGGCTAGGATGATCTTACTTTCTGGTACTCCAGTTACTGTGTGAGGATCTAAATCTTTTGGTTCTGTCCCATTTCCAACATAAAGTATTTGGTCTTGTGGGCCTGTAGAGACGGGTTGTACATTTTCTGAACAATTGATCAGAACTAACAGAATCGGGAAGATTAAAAGAATTCTTAATTTCATAGTTTAGTAAAATAATTTTTAGATGTTTATGAATTTTTATTTTATCATCTTATTACATTTTAAAAATTACTCATTATGAAACAAATAACTTTAATACTCATTTCGATCCTTTTTTCTGCAAATATTCTATCTTTGGGCCTAGGGAGCATGAAAATTTCATCCATTGCTGGAGAAAAATTTCAAGCAGAAATAACTATTTCCAATATACAAACTAATCAAATTGCGTCTACTGAATTAATTAAAACTACTAAATCTTTTTCTAAAAGCGAAGAATCAATTCAAATTGAAAATTTGAATATAGCTATTTTCTCTAATGATGAAAAAACAGCTTTTAAAATTAGCTCTGATAAAGAGCTAGATACCAAGTATTTTGATTTCTACCTTGTCCTAAAATTAAAGAATGGTAATGAACTTAAAAGAAGATACTTTGGTATTTTACCCGACCAAAGAAAATCAAAGGCAGTCTATAACGAAAGAACTCCAAAAGAGGAGTCTTTTGCAGTAATGGACTTAGGGTCTTGTTCCGAACTGTCTAACCCAGGAGAGAGACTTAAATGTTTTGATAAAACAATGGGTAAAAAAACAAATGACCAAGACTATGTCCTTTCTCAAACTTCTAAAATGTCTCAAGAAGAGATGGAAAGTAGATATTTTGGAAGAAAAGGTAAAGAGCTGGAAGACTCAATTGAAAGATCAGTAGAAAGAACTATTCCTAAGGTATTAGGTACAGTAATAAAAAAAGTAAGAAAATATAATACTGATAGATATTACCTAGATCTAGAAAATGGACAGACGTGGAAAGTTATTGAACCTAGCAGAAGAAAAGAATTCCAAGCTGGTAAGAACGTAGTAATAGAAAAAGGAAGAATGGGAACTTTTACAGTAAGAATTCAAGGTGTAAATAAAAAGTATTCTGCAAAAAGAGTAAAGTAAGAATCTAGAATAAAAAATGGGGTCAGAAGACCCCATTTTTTTGATCTAGATTTTAGACTTAGAATCGCTGAGTTATTCTAGCGAAGAAAGTTCTTCCATATAGATCATATAGATAAGAATTCCACTCTGCATTACTATCAATTATTGGATCTTTATCTTCTAAGTTTCTAATACCAAAAGTTATATCAGTATTAGTTGGAAGATCAATCGTTAATTGAACGTTGTGCGTAGTGTGAGAATCTAGACTTCCAGAGGCTGAACTAGAAAGAGTAGGAACATCAAAAGATGA
>Ga0208261_1000228_pt1 | contig 23842 bp, 19 predicted proteins | sample Knorr_S7_td_DCM__FD_185595 | JGI IMG/M metagenome (GOLD analysis project Ga0208261, IMG submission 185595) | Marine microbial communities from Southern Atlantic Ocean transect - Knorr_S7_td_DCM_ad_131m_LV_B (SPAdes) (version 3) | ecosystem: Environmental > Aquatic > Marine > Oceanic | place...
TGAATTTAATGAGGTTTATAGCATCATTCAACAATTAATGGTCGCTGGGAACGAAACGACGACAAAGTTCCTCAATGAGACCATGCGTCTTCTGATTGAACAACCGCAATGGTGGGAAGCGTTGGAAAATGACCCGGAAGGGCTTGCATACGGCGTCGTCGAAGAAGGTCTTCGGATGTCCTCACCTAATCAGGGACTGTTTCGTGTAGCTACAAAAGATACAGAGATTCAAGGAGTGAAAATTCCTCAAGGATCAAGAATATGGGTTATCTTCGCAGCGGCCAATCGAGATCAGCAAACCTTCGGCGATGCTGAGTCCTTTGACCCAACACGAGAGAACCTAAAAGATCACGTGGCATTCGGAAAGGGGCACCATTTCTGTATTGGTGCTCCACTTTCAAGATTGGAAGGGAAAGTCGCCTTTGAAGAGTTGGTGAAGCGTATAAAGCTGCCTTCTTTCTCTGCAAATAACACATTTGAATATGAGCCCAGCTTTGTTCTACGTGGGTTGGCAGCACTGGAACTTGAAATCGAAAAGCGCTAAAGGTAACCATGGCGGGCGACGTTCAAATTGATTTAGCCAACTATGATCCTATGGATTATGAAGTCCAGCAATGCCCATTCCCCCATTACGCTGCTCTTAGAGAACATGGCCCTCTCTTCTATCACGAGCAAACAAAGACATTTATCGCATCTCGAATGGACATCGTTAACCTAATCGTAAGAGATACAGAAACTTTCTCATCAGAGCGCTCTAACGCAAAAGTTCCGACAGATGATGTAGAGACTCAAAATAAAATAGATGCGATACTGGCCGAGGGATGGCCACGTGCTGAGACGATGCTAACCGTCGATCCCCCACATCAAACACGCTACCGCAAGCTGGTTTCACGAACATTCTCAGCTAGGAAAATCGGGGGATTTGAGGAGAAGGTCCGCGAAATTGCTATCGAACTAATTGAAAAGTTCCCAACGAAAGGTTCAATTAATTTTGATGAGGCCTTTGCTACCCCACTTCCAGTGAAGGTCATCCACTACGCATTGAATATGTCTCCAGAAGTGGAGAGCAAAGTTAAATGGTGGTCTGATGCTAATAATTATGACTTAGGGGCTAATCCATCAAAGGAAATGAGAATAGAGAAAGCTGAATCTATTGTTGATTGTCAAAAATACTGGTTTTCTGAATATGAAGACCGAGTAGCTAACCCTCAAGACGACATACTTTCAGACTTGACGCACGCTGATTTTGATGATCCGGACCTTCCAGAAGGGCAAACAAGGAAGCTCCATTTTCCTGAGGTTTATGGAATTATTCGCCAATTGATGGTCGCTGGAAACGAAACGACAACAAAGTTTCTGAATGAAACGATGCGTCTTCTAATAGAGAATCCGCAATGGTGGGAAAGGCTTGAGAATGATCCTGATGGAATAGTGCACGGAATTGTGGAGGAAGGCCTTCGAGCTTCATCTCCTACCCAGGGTCTTTTCAGAACTGTTACAAAAGAAACACAAATAGAGGGGATTAACATCCCTAAAGGTTCACGCATCTGGGTAGTTTTTGCAGCTGCTAATAGAGATGATCAAGAATTCTCATGTCCAGAAGACTTTTTACCGGACCGAGAGAACGTGAGCAAACATCTGGCTTTTGGTAAAGGGCATCATTTCTGTATTGGCGCTCCTCTTTCACGCCTCGAAGGGAAAGTAGCGTTTGAAGAGCTTGGAAAGCGAATTAATCTTCCGAACTTTAGCGCTAAGAATACCTTTGAGTATGAACCAAGTTATGTTCTTCGAGGGCTAGCTGCTTTACATCTTGATGTTGAGAAGAAATAGAAATTACTATCCCTGCGTTGTGCCGCTATCTAAAGCATCAACGAGTCGATTACCCCATGTCTCTTGAAGGTCTTGAACCGGAATTGTAAGTAGGTTCTTGACTGAGAATACGTTTCCATGTGCTAGTCCTATTCTTGCATATGGAACATTGCATTCTTCTGCGAGCTGTTCTACTTCTGTGATTAATTCTGGATTCACGCCCAAAAGGACTCGGGAGGGGGATTCAGAAAATAACGAAATGTGGTCAGGGATTCGAGCTAACGTACATCCGACGTTTGAGTTGATGGCCATCTCAGCTGCACAAACCCCAAGCCCCCCTGTGGAAACATCGTGCAGTCCAGTAACTAATTCTTTGGTAACTAGATCTCTGGTCAATGCACATACTTGTCGGTGAAGATCGAAATCGATTGGCTCAAGCGAACCACCCTTATACCCATTTTTAAATGCCCATGCGCTTCCATCTAAAGCACGAGCTTCTGGGCCGAGCAGAATGATCCGATCACCATCATTCCATGCAAGTCCTGGAGGAGGTTTAGCTAAATCATCAATCAAACCTATGACACCAACAATTGGGGTTGGATCAATGTTTTTCCCTTGGCTTTCGTTATATAGCGAGACATTTCCACCTACTACTGGAAGTTCAAAGGCAGTGCAGGCTTCAGCCATTCCATCAACTGCTTCGCTCAGCTGCCACATAACAGCAGGATTTTCAGGATTTCCGAAGTTTAAACAATTCACCAGGGCCTGAGGAACTGCGCCTACACAAGCTAGGTTCAAAACCGATTCTGCAACTGTCATAGCTGCTCCGATTCGTGGATTAACAGCGCACCATCTGTGATTGCCATCTGTAGTAAGCGCCATGCCTCTTCCCGTATCTGCGCCTGATGTCGGATGCTTCAATCGTAAAACAGCAGCGTCGCTTCCAGGGCCAACAACTGTGTTGAGAAAAAGTTGTGAGTCGTACTGGGAAGTTGCCCATTGCGGGCTCATGAGCATATCAATGAGATCTTTTTCGACTCCTTCCGGTGTAGCTAATTGCATTTCTTGATCAGCTAATTTATCTGGCTGAGCCATAGGCCGTTCGTAGAGTGGGGCGTCCTCATGGAGAGAAGAAGCGGGAACCTCTCCCAGTACCTCTCCGTCAAATTCATCAACAATTCGAAGCGTTCCCGAGGATGTTACTTTTCCGACAACCGATGACCTGATTTCCCACTTTCGGCATATTTCAAAAACTTGCTCGAGATTCTCTGGCTCTACTATTGCTAGCATCCGTTCTTGGGATTCACTTGTCATAATCTCGAATGGCTGCATCCCCGTTTCTCTTTGGGGAACAGCTGAAACATTGAAATCCATGCCGACACCTCCTCGAGAAGCTGTCTCCGATGCCGCACAAGTTAACCCTGCGCCACCTAAATCTTGGATTCCTACGACTAAGCCTTCATCTAGAAGTTCTAAACATCCTTCAATAAGTCGCTTCTCCTCAAATGGGTCTCCGACTTGAACGCTGGGTCTTTTTTCTGCGTCCTCTTCTTCATCTCCAAACCCGGCTGAGGCGAGGACACTAACGCCACCAATCCCATCCCTTCCTGTTGTTGAGCCGAGAAGAACAGCAAGATTACCTATCCCAGAAGCCTGACCGAGGACAAGCCTTTCCTTCGGTAATATTCCTACACACAAAACATTAACCAATGGGTTTCCAATGTAGGTTTCGTCGAAAACTATTTCACCGCCCACATTGGGGACACCAACGGAATTTCCATAACCTGAAATGCCGCTAACAACGCCTTCAGCAACCCATCTGCTTCGCGCATCTTCTAAAGGGCCAAATCGTAAGGGATCCATAATCGCTATTGGGCGAGCACCCATGGTAAAAATATCTCTGATAATGCCCCCTACCCCTGTTGCAGCTCCCTGATACGGCTCTATATAACTTGGATGGTTATGGCTTTCAATTCGCAGGGCAATCGCTATCCCATCACCTACATCAATCACGCCGGCATTCTCACCAGGCCCTACGAGAACATTCTTTCCTTCTGTAGGTAGACGTTTGAGATGTATTCGCGACGATTTGTAGGAACAATGCTCACTCCACATCACCGAATACATAGCAAGTTCGAGGTGGTTCGGTTCTCTTCCAAGGATTTCAATGATCTTATCCAATTCATCATCTGTTAGACCGAGACTGCGATGGAGCGGTTCAGCCATCTGATACTCGTTTCTTGATGTCATTAAACTTTCGCATGTTCCCCCTGGATGAAGCTCTCTAAGAGAACACGGCCGTCAATACTTCCTAGTAACGAATGACATGCACGCTCTGGATGTGGCATGAGGCCGACCACATTTCGCCCGGCATTACATATCCCAGCTATATTCGCGATCGAGCCGTTGGGGTTTTCTGTGTATGTGAGAATAATTTGTTCTTTTTCCTGAAGCTCGATGAGGGTTTCTTCAGTGCAAGTAAAATTTCCTTCGAAGTGATTGATCGGAATTCGGAGGATTTGGCCTTCATGGGCCATATTTGTGAGGACGGAGTTTGTGTTTTCTACGCGTAGTTCAACTTCTTTGCAAAGGAATTTAAGTCCAGCGTTCTTCTGCAATGCGCCTGGTAGAAGGCCGGCTTCCGTGAGGACTTGGAATCCGTTGCAAATGCCTAAAACAGGTCCTCCATCGTTAGCAAAGTCAATGATCGCTTCCATAGCTGGCGAAAATCGTGCTATCGCTCCGGGGCGGAGGTAGTCACCGTGGGCAAAACCCCCGGGGATAACAACTGCATCTACTCCCTGTAGCGTATTGTCTGCGTGCCATAGCAGGTGCGGCCTAGCTCCAAGGTCTGCAAGGGCTTCCATCGCATCTTTTTCGCAATTCGATCCGGGGAAAACAACTACACCTACGTTCTGGCTCACCCTGCTACCTGTATTTCGATTACTGCTTCTTCTATAACAGGGTTCGTTAGGAAGCGGTTGCACAACTCGGTAACAATATTGTTAGCTTCCTGATCGTCTTCTGCTTCAATCTGGAAGCGAATACATTTTCCTACGCGAACATTTGTAATCCCGCTGAAGCCCAAATTAGCTGTAGCCTTTTCAATCGTGGAGCCTTGAGGGTCAGCTATTCCTTCACGGAGCTTTACTTCGATACAGGCATCATAAACCATTTGATAATGCTGCCACAGGTCGATGAGGAAAGGGAGTATCCTGCCATCGAGATTTTAAAATTATGGTCTTTATGCTTCGAGATACGTTTTCACACGCTGCTGTAGGTGCCTGACTCTAATTTCTTGATAATTTCCAAGTGTCTGTCCGCTCTTGAAACTTGATTTGAATCCTCGTGTTTGTGCTGCAAGATTTGCCGTGTCTTGGTCGTAAACTCTTCCTAGTGGTCCTATTCCTTCAGCTGTTGAGTAGCTTTCGTCAATACCTAATTCAATGACTTCTGGAGGGGGAGGTGCTTCACCTTCTGAAGGTCGAGGCCGCATAAAGAGCAGGTCGAAGTAGCTGCAGTCGGGACTGGTGGGGTCTGGTCGAAACCGGTAGACCATTGGGAGAGATAGGCCCGGGAAGAAAAAGGCATTTGGGAATAGGTAGTATTCGATGGAGTCAAGGGTTATTGATTCGCTTAGGTGTGAGAAGTCATGCCCGTATCGCTCCCCCATTGTTTCTTGAACATGGTTGGCGTAATGGTCTCGGGCGCGAACTCCTGGTGGAAGGGTAAGGTCTCCCTCTCCTAGGGTACGGCCGCTAATCCTTGCAAGAAGTTCGTCTTCTGTTCGCGGATCTGATCGAAGGGGGCTATTTAAACCGCGCGTATGGATGAATCGGGATATATTTTCTCCAAAGACGTCGTATTGGGTTGTGACTTCATCGCCAAGCTGGCCCGTTGCGTGAGTTTCTCGAACATGATACGCCTCGATAAATGCTTCTGCTGCGGCTTTCCAGTTGCAAGGTAGGTGCTTACGAACATGCGTTTCTATGTATCTCTGACTTAAGCCCCACTCTTCCCAGTGTTGCGGAAGAACTCCTAAGTATTCGTTTAGTGGCTTAGCGTCTTGATCAAAGTTGATAAAGACGAAACCTTCCCAAATATCAACAGGCATTTCAGGTAGCTGGTGTGAATCGGCCGTGACATGGGGAAAATCCCATGCTTGTGGGAGGTCAACAAGTTGTCCTTCAAGAGACCAAGTCCACCCATGAAAAGGGCACCGGAGTTCTTTACTGAAACCACATGTCCCTGGCTGTTTTAGCTGTGTTCCTCGATGCATGCAGGAATTGAAATACGCTTTGATTTCCCCATTTTCAGTCCGAACAATCAGGGAAGATAGGTCTCCGATGTCATAAACGAAATAATCTCCTGGTTGGGGAATGTGATCCACATGGCATGCCCATTGCCAGACTTTGGACCAGAGTTTCTCATACTCAGCTTGAGCGACGTCGGGTGAGGTGTAGTTTTCAAATGAGATGTCTTCATCTCCTAGAAATTCATATGATTCTTCTAGGAGTGGGGCTGGAGGTGGCGTGGGGTCTCGGAGAAGTTCGTCGCGCAAAGAGGGTCCTTGTTCTCTTGCCTCTCCTGGCTTTAGTTTCTTATCTTCCGTTCCCATAGGCATTAATTCTAAAAGGTTTTGCCATCATCGACCATTTAGTGTGTGAATCTTTCTTCAGAAGCTACAGGCTGTCTGCTTGACCCGGCCAATCTGAAAGTAGTTGGCCAGTAATGCGTTCGTAGCCTTCCTGATATCTCTTTGAGCTAGCTGAAATCACATCAGGTGGGAGTTCGGGGGGAGGAGGAGCTTTATCCCAATTCAGTCCATCAAGGTAGTCACGGACTGGCTGCTTATCGAATGATGGCGGAGTGGTGCCAGGTTGCCAGTCTGCTTCAGGCCAGAACCGCGATGAATCTGGTGTGAGCATTTCATCGGCTATGACCAGTTCGCCGTCTACGAAACCCATTTCAAATTTCGTGTCGGCGATAATGATGCCGCGTTCGAGGGCATGTGATGCTCCAGCCTTGTATAGCTCTATAGATTTTTGGCGGACTTCCTCAGCGAGTTCAGTGCCGATAATTTCTTCAGCCTGCTCATATGAAATATTTTCATCATGTAATCCATCTTCGGCCTTTGTCGACGGGGTAAAGACAGGTTCAGGTAATTGATCTGACTCTTGGAGTCCTTCTGGGAGTTGCATGCCGTTCATGGTTCCATCTGCAAGGTATTGTTTCCATGCGGAGCCGGTGATGTAGCCACGAACAATGCATTCGATAGGCAGCATTTGAGCTTTGCGGACAAGCATGGAGCGTCCCTCTATTTCAGGGACCTGAGCTGGTTCAGGGAAATCCCTGATATCTGTTGAGATCAGGTGGGAGGGCATTGTTTGAGATAGGTGTTGAAACCAGAAGGAAGACATAGCCATGAGCACTCTTCCTTTATTCGGAACGGTTTGTTCCATAACGACGTCGAAAGCTGATATCCGGTCGCTGGTAACCATAAGATAATTGCCGTTACCGGCGTCATATATATCTCGGACTTTTCCAGAATATACATGAGGGAGATCTAGTTCGTAAGCTGGGGGACGTGTCATAGGGGCCTCGTTAAATAATTGTTTGGGGGTTATATGATTTTGATTCAGGGTGTCGTTCAATGACTTGTTGGATGACTTGGTTTACTGCTTCTATCTGTTGATCTGTTCTGCCTATGTCAGAAGTTGCTATTGCACTTTTCAATTCGTCAAAGCTCAGGGGTATTTCTGGATCATCAGCTATTCGTTGCAGGAGCGTATTCTCTCCTTCATTGTTGTTTCGTAGGTCAAGTGCGGCAGAGACAGCGTGGGCTTTAATAGCTTCGTGTGCTTCTTCTCGGCCCATGCCGGCCTGAGTAGCAGCCGTGAGAATCCGAGTCGTGCTCAAGAAAGGTAAATAGTGGTTGAGTTCTCGCTCGAGAACTTTTGGATATGCACCAAAGTCTTCTAGAACAGACAGGAATGTTTGGAGGAGCCCATCTATCGAAAGGAATGCATCGGGAAGAGCTACTCTTCTAACTACTGAACAGCTAACGTCGCCTTCGTTCCATTGATCTCCCACGAGCGATGTAACCATCGTCAAATATCCTTGGAGCACATGAGATAAGCCTGAGATGCGTTCACAGGAACGCATGTTCATTTTGTGCGGCATTGCTGAAGAACCGACTTGACCTTCTTGGAAGCCTTCCGTGACCAGATCATGGCCTGCCATTAGGCGAAGGGTCTTTGCGAGGTTTGCTGGAGCACTCGAAAGTTGCACTAAAGCGCTTACCACGTTGAAATCAAGCGAACGTGGGTAGACCTGACCGACGCTTTCAAATGTGTGGGTAAATCCGAGATGATCACGGACCTTTTCCTCAAGCAATTCCACTTGTTCTGACCCTCCGAGGAGGTCAACGAGGTCCTGTTGCGTTCCTACCGGCCCTTTGATTCCTCGCAGTGGGTAGTTCTCTACTATTTGTTCAATGTTTGTGAAGGCATGAAGCATTTCTTCTGCTGCAGAAGCGAACCTCTTCCCTAGCGTCGTTACTTGGGCCGCAACATTGTGGGTTCTTCCAGTCACCGCTGTTTCAGAGTAGGTTGTAGCGTTTTCGGAAAGCAGGCGAAGAGCAGCCGCTGCTTGACAACAAATAAGTTCTAATGCTTGACGAATCTGAAGCTGTTCTACGTTCTCTGTAAGGTCACGTGATGTCATCCCTTTATGAATGTGCTCATGACCAGCAAGTGAACAAAATTCTTCGATCCTGGCTTTCACATCATGTTTAACAATTCGTTCTCGGTCATGTATTGAATCAAGGTCAACTTGATCAAGAACTTTTATGTAATCTTCTATTACTCCTTCAGGTACCTGTTGGCCAAGGTCTTTTTGAGCTTGAAGAACAGCTAGCCACAGTTTTCGTTCGAGAATAATTTTGTTTTCAGCATTCCAAATTTTCACCATTTCTTCACTGGCGTAGCGCGATGCTAAAACATTGGAAATTGTCACTTATTTGCCATTTCTTTTTTGTAGTCAGCTAATTTTTGCGCAAGTGATTCGTCGGTTATGCCGAGCATTTGAACCACCAAGAGGGCTGCGTTCTGAGAGCCATCGATCGCTACAGTCGCAACAGGTACTCCTTTGGGCATTTGCACTGTTGCGTATAGAGCATCCTGGCCATTAAGTGCCCCTCCGGACATTGGAACTCCAACGACAGGAAGTGTTGTGTGGGCTGCGACTACTCCTGCAAGGTGAGCGGCCATTCCTGCTCCGCAGATGAACGCCACATACCCGTTCTCTCGAGCTGTTGAAACAAGTTCAACGACCTGTTCTGGATTTCGGTGAGCTGATAGAACCCGCCAGTCGGATTCGATTCCGAATTCCTCAAGAGTTTCTTTTGCTTTTTGCATTTTGGATTCGTCTGATGTCGAACCCATCAGGATTCCAACTTTCATATGATGTTCCTTTTTGTAGGTTGTGGTGATGATCTGGGCCCTATCCCCATAATACGCGTCATTTGATGGCCTCTGCGATGTCTTGTCTTTTATGTAGCCCTTCCCAATGAATTTTCCCTGCACCCGTGTATGCGTTTTGGCGAGCTTCCTCAATTGTGTTGCCTCGACCGGTCACCGCAAGCACTCTTCCTCCGGCAGTTACTGGTTGTTGTTCTTCATCGAGTTTGATGCCGGCGGCGTATACTTTTTCTACCCCGCCGGTATTAGTTGCTTCCTCCATGCCTCTAATACGATCACCAACTCGGGGAGATGACGGGTATCCCTCAGAAGCACAAACCACCGTGACCATTGCATCAGAAGTGAATTCCGGCGTCGTCCTGATATCTCCTCTAGAAGCTTCGAGGAGAAGGTCGGTTAAGCTGCTTTCGAAGCGGGGTAGAACTACTTGGGCTTCTGGGTCGCCGAATCGAACGTTGTATTCGAGGAGCTTTGGACCGTCTTCTGTGATCATGAGACCTGCGTAAAGCACTCCCCGGTAATCAATTCCTCTTCGGCGAAGTTCGGTAATCGTGGGCTGAATGAAATTGTTGAGAACATCGTCCACGAGAGAGGGGGTAGCTATTGGGACTGGGGAGTATGCCCCCATTCCTCCTGTGTTTGGTCCGAAGTCATTGTTGTGAAGTCGTTTAAAGTCTTGGGCGGGGCTTAGGGCAACGGCTTTTTTCCCGTCACTGATGGCAAGGATTGAAATCTCGGGGCCGACAAGTCCTTCTTCGATAACTATTTTTTCTCCTGCTCCTCCAAATGCGGAACCCGAGAGATATTCGTTCACTGCAATTTTAGCGTCGTCTAATGAATCGGTGACTAGCACTCCTTTTCCTGCTGCGAGTCCATCAGTTTTTATGACATACGGGGCTGCCATTGTCTCGAGATATGATTGGGCTTGGTTAACGTCTGTGAAGGTTCCGTGGTCAGCGGTTGGGACACCTGCTTCCATAACGAGATCTTTCATCCAGGCTTTTGAACCTTCCAGTTGAGCTCCATCAGCGCCGGGGCCAAAAACAAGTTTTCCTTGCTCTCGTAACTGATCAGCTAATCCGTCGACAAGTGGTGCTTCGGGGCCGATCACATAAAGGTCAGCGTCAATTTCAAGTGGAGAAGTGGGAATCGAGTTTGGAATGGCGGGATTTCCAGGTGTAACAACAACGTCTGCGTCTCTGCTGATGACATCTGCGAGAGCGTGTTCGCGTCCGCCTGATCCAACGACTACGACCTTGGTCATGGTGTCCTCTTTTTGTTGGGTTGGAGTGTGGTGTAATCGCCGGCTTGCGCTCGTCGTGTAGCTTCACTACTGCCAATCAACGTATTGTTTCCTACCTGGGCCGACACCTATTAACGAAATAGGTACGCCAATGTATTCTTCGAGAGCACGGACATAGTCTTGGGCTTTTTGGGGAAGGTCGCCGGCTTGGGTGACTCCAGTAATATCTTCTTGCCAGCCTGGGAGTTCTTCATAGATTGGTTTTGCCTTGTGAAAGTCTGTTTGGTGGTAGGGCATTTTTTCGATTCTTTGCCCATCGATATCGTATGCGACGCATATTTTGACAGTTTCTAAAGTATCCATGACATCAAGTTTGGTTAGGGCAATATCACTAAGTGAATTGAGGCGAGCTGCGTGACGGAGCATGACGGAGTCAAACCATCCAGTACGTCTTCGCCTCCCAGTGTTCGTTCCGTATTCGTGTCCTACATCAACGAAATGATCTGCGACTTCGTCGAAGAGCTCCGCTGGGAACGGTCCCGAGCCAACTCTGGTCGTGTATGCTTTCGCGATCCCGACTATTCGATTGAGGTGCCTAGGGCCTACGCCAGTTCCAGTGCAAGCTCCTCCAGCTGTCGGGTTTGATGATGTGACGAATGGGTAAGTTCCGTGATCTAGATCTAGGAAAGTGGCTTGGGCGCCTTCGAAGAGGACATGCTGGTCTGCTTCGAGTGCTTCATGGATGAAGTCTGTGGTATCTGCAATGAGTGGGGCGATGCGCGGCAGGTATGTGTCAAGGTATGTAGAGGCAAGATCTTCGGAGTTTGGTGTTAGCCGGTTGTAGACTTTCGCAAGTAGGGGGCCTTTTTCGTGTAGGGCTACGTTTAGTTTTTCTCGGAAGATTTTTGGATCTAGGAGATCTTGGACACGGATACCTACTCTGAAGGCTTTATCGGCGTATGCCGGTCCTATACCTCGTTTTGTAGTTCCGAGTTTGTTGGCTCCGAGGTGACGTTCAAAGACAACATCGAGTTCCTGGTGATATGGAAGGATCAAGTGTGCGTTGCCACTGAGTTTAAGGTGATCACAGCTCACACCCTTCGCCTCTAGCATGTCGATTTCTTTTATGAGGACGTCGAGGTCGACAACTACTCCATTGCCGATTACGGGTGTGATGTGGTCATAGAGGACACCGCTTGGAATTAGCTGCAGGGCGGTTGTTTCACCGTCTACTACAAGTGTGTGGCCAGCATTATGTCCGCCTTGGTAGCGGACAACCACCTGCATATCCTGGGCGAAAAGGTCAGTGAATTTTCCTTTTCCTTCGTCGCCCCATTGGGTACCTACGACAACGGTCGATGGCACAGGCGAGTCTCCTTTGTTCGACGTCGCTTACCTACCCACTGTAGACATATTTTCCTAAAATATGCCTATACGCAGCAAAGATTCTATTCGGATAATTGTTTAACCCCCGAACGATCCGCCTTCTCCTTCAGTGTCAATTACATCTGATAATGGTGTGAACGTAAGGCTGCCATCGATAACTTGAACTTCTTGGATTTGCGCTGCTTCGGTAACGTATGCGTCGTTGGTGCCGTCGAGAATGATTCTACCTCCGAGGAGATTATCGTTGAGAGTTGTGAGATTCCATGTCGCTTTCATGACATTTACTCTGTTGACCCCGCCGGGTAGGTCGTGAGCTGCCCTGAGAATATCGACGACTACCTGGGCGAAGAAAATACCGCCAGAGTATTGACCATCTTCACACGTGACGTCGCTGTAATCCTCTAGCACCATTCTCGTTAGAACCATCGAAGGGTCGTTTTCATACCGTGGATCGCCACATATTTTGCTGTAGTTAGCGATCAGCACTCCAGAGCCTTCTGTTTGAAGGGTTTCAGCAAAATCTTGTACTGGAGCGAAATACGCCGGAAGATTGTTGCAAGTGTACGACATGAAAAACATTGGACGCCAAGATGGGACGCTTGCGAGTGTTCCGACTGTTTGTGGGCAGAACGCTGCAGTTGTCCCAGCTACAAAAACATCAGCTCCTGAAGCGATAAGAGTCGTCATCTCATTAGTGACATCAGGGGCGGCAGGGTCATGAAGTTCTTCAGCTATAAGATCTATATCTCCTCTGTCTTCACAGCCCTGAAGCGTTTGTTGATAGGTCTTCCCAAAGTCATTGTTCATGAACAGTGCCGCAACCGTTGCTCCTTGTCCAAGTTCAGCGACGATGTGCTGACACCAGATTTCAGTTTCTGTGACATAGTTCAAAATATTCCCTACAGTCCATGGGAAGTTAGCTGGATCGCCCCATTGAGGAAAACCAGAAAGGTTAAGTAATTGTGGGACACATGCTTCATCGGTAATTGGTCGAATTGCGAAGTTGTTTGGAGTTCCAATCACTCCGGCGAAACCGAGAATGTTTTCTGTTTCTAGCATCTCTTCGATATTCGCTACAGTTCGTCCTGCTTCGTAACCGTCATCTTTTGCTACGAGTACGAGTTCATAATCGCCTATCGGAAGCTGGTCGTTTACAAAATCAAAGTAGATTTGCATTCCATTGGCGATAGTCCCAAATGACGCAAGTTGACCAGACTGTGGCAATGAGATTCCGATACGAATCTGGCCGTCATCGGTGACACCTTCGTATGGGTCCCAGTCATCAGGACATTCATCGAGATCGAGCACCGTTCCGATCGCTATCTCAACCTGCCCGCTTGTCGGCGCTGCTGTCCCTTCTTCTGCATCACTACTAGATTGCGATGTGTCACTTGCCGCAGAACTGGAATCGGATGACGAACCTGAAGATGATGAGGCTGAACTCGAAGACGATGATTCGGAGTCGCCGACCGATCGTACTCCTGCACCATCATCGCTACCGCATCCTGCTGCAACAAGACTGAACGTACCAAAAATACATAAAAGATAAACAACTAGTTTTTTCATTTGACTCCTCTAAGACTTAAAAAAACCTAGTTATTCTTTCTTGCTGGCGCAACAGTTCTTTACGATTTCGGAAGAATTCTGGCCCTATCGTGCAGTTGAGAGTTCTTTTCCTAGGAGCTTGTTTTTGAATTTTCGCCATCCCATGACAATTCCACCGGGCAGGAAAAGCGTTAAGACGATCAATAGCACTCCGAGGATTAGCGAGCCGGTGGGTCCTTGTAGCCATCGTTCGGGAACGAATGAAATGGATTGCGTTGAAGATGCCCAATCAGGAACAAGCGCATAAATAAGACCCCCTATAACAGCGCCGGGGAGGGTTCCGACCCCTCCTACCACAAGTCCGACAATTAAATAGATGGCAACCAATGAGCTGAAATCATCTGGAGATGCTATCCCTATTTCTGCTACGTAGATTGCTCCTCCGACTCCGCCAAGCGCTGATGCGACTCCAAATGAAAGTGTTTTAGTGAGGGCGAGATTGACGCCGGAGACGGCTGCGCTTGTTTCGTTGTCGCGGATGGCTCTCATTGCGCGTCCTGGGCGGCTATGAATTAAGTTATGTACCAGCCAGAAACACAGTGCTGCGAGAATGCTGAAGAGAATGAATTTCCATAGTCGCGACTCTTCTCTGGTTGAGAGTGGCCCGTCACCGAAGAAATCTCCGAGAAAAGGTAGTTTCTGAAGAGCTTGAGCGACTTCGTCAAACGGCAGCCATGACGGAGCGAGAAATTTGTAGTTGCTTGTTAGTTTTCCTCCTGCTCCACCGGTATAGCCGTAGAGTTTGTCAAGTTTGACGATTGACGGGAAAACAGCTGCTAGGCCAAATGTGAGTAAGGCAAGGTAAAGGCCGCGAATCCGTAGGGCGGGGAGTCCAAGGATCATTCCTATAAGAAAGCATGAGGGAATGACGATTAGGAGCGTGAGGAGAAATGGCCAGGAGTGGTCGGCGATAAGCCATGCGGAAACATAGGCGCCTGTCCCGAAGAAAAAGCTTTGCCCGAGGGCGATTTGGCCTGTGTACCCAATAACGACTTGGAGGCCGAGGATAGCAATGGTGTAGGCGATCGCCTTGTTAAGTCGGATAAGGGAGAGGTTGTAATTGTTGGATCCGATGGAAATTGTTCCTACATCGACATAGGCAAAGGCGATGAGAAGAAGAAAGATAGTGAAGCAAACCCATTTTGCTAGCTGGTAATTGCGTTCAGATGTTGGCGTGGTGCTCTTCTGGAGTTTGTCTAACATAGCGTGTCCTATACTCGTTCCACAGCTTTTGTTCCCAGCACCCCAGATGGGCGAAGTGTGAGAACGATAAGAAGTACTACAACTGCGGCTGAAAGACTCATCTCATTGGGTATGAAAGGGATGTACTGGACGACGACGCTTTGGACGAATCCAATAGTTAAGCCGCCTATCAATGCTCCCCATAGGCTGTCTAGGCCTCCGAGTGCGGCAGCGGTTACTGAGAATATAAGTGCCCGTAGCATCATCGAAGGTTCTATTTGGAGGACGGGATTGGCTGCATAGATGGAGGCTCCTAAGGTACCGGCAGCGGCTGCTAGCGCCCAGCCAAATTGGAGTGTTGGACCAACTTTTATTCCGCTGAGCCTGCTTGATTCGAGGTTGGAAGATACTGCCCGAAATGCCAATCCGGTCTTTGTTCTTGTTAAAAGTGTTTGGAATATGACCAAAACGAGGACGCAGCTGCCAAAGGCGAAAATAGAATACCAGGAAAGTCGAACATTGTTATAGGTGAATGCATTTCCAGAGGGGAAAAGCTCGGGGAATGATTGCGGGTCAAATCGCCAAACTATGGCAGCTATAGCATTGATAACTAGAAATAGGCCCAGTGTGATAATGACGAGAGGTAAATGATCGGCAGGGTCAAATTTTCTGATGAATACGCGTTCCAATCCTGCGGCGAGAGCTGCAGAGAAAAGCATCCCTAAGATCACGGCTCCCCACATGGGTATTCCCCAATACCAAAGTTGTAGAACAGCGAAGGCTCCCAGAATTGCTTGTTCTCCCTGAGCGAAGTTGATAAGCGTCGTCGCTTTGAATATCAAAACCATCGCAACAGCAATTAGGGCGTAGGTAGAGCCGTTGGTTATTGCGTCAAATACTCTTTGGAGGAAGAGGTCCATATCAAGCCCCCAAATATGCCCGACGGATGGCGTCATCGTCGGCGAGTTCAGAAGCCTTGCCTTCTATTGTGATTTCTCCTGATTCTAGAACGTATGCGCGGCTGGCTATATCTAATGCCAATTGGGCGTTCTGTTCGACTATGAGCATCGTGGTTCCATGCTCTTTGTTTATTGTGATAAATCGGGTGAACAAGTCTTCGACGATCTGCGGGGCAAGCCCTAAAGACGGCTCATCCATGAGGAGCAGTTGAGGGCGAGACATAAGTGCCCGAGAAACTGCGAGCATTTGCTGTTCGCCGCCTGATAATGAACCCGCTGTTTGGGTTCTGCGTTCGTAGAGCACGGGGTAGTTTTGATAGCAAGCTTCCATATCAACATTGATGTCTTTATCGGCTCGGATAAACGCTCCAACCTTCAAGTTTTCTTCAACGGTTAATTCTGGGAACGTCCCTCTTCCTTGGGGAACATGGGCTACTCCCCGGCGGACAATCTCTGAAGGATCTGATTTCTTGATTGATTCGCCATCGATCTCTATTCGTCCGTCTGTTTCTACCATCCCGGAAATAGCGCGAAGGGTTGTTGTCTTTCCGGCTCCGTTTGCTCCTAATACCACAACAATTTCTTTATCGAAGACGTTGAGATCGATACCATGGAGTACTTGAACAGGCCCGTATCTTGCCTTCAAGTTTTCTACGAGAAGTAAGGGTGCCATTATTTGGGCGCTCCAAGATAAGCAGAGACAACTAGCGAATTGTTCTGAATTTCGGAAGGTGTACCTTCGGCTATCTTTTCTCCAAAGTCGAGGACAACGACTTTTTCAGACATGCTCATAACCATGCCCATGTGATGTTCTACTAGCAGGATTGTTAGCTCAAAGTGTTTGCGGATTGAGATGATAAGTTCTGAAAGTTCAGTTACTTCTGAGTGGGTTAACCCTGTAGCTGGTTCATCTAGAAGAAGCAGTTTAGGGTTACTTACTAAAGCGCGTGCTAGCTCTATTCGTTTCATAGTTCCGAATGGCAAGCCATCGCAGGGCTTTTCTGCATGCTCGAGGAGATTCAGCATTTCCAAGGTTTCATAGGCTTTATGTCGAAGTTCTCGTTCTTCTGTTTGCAGCCCTAAGCGTGTCATCGCTGAAAAGAAGTTCTGCTTACCTTTGATATGCGCTCCTGCCATGACATTTTCTGCAACAGTCATCCTTGGCCATAAGGCAAGATTTTGGAATGTTCGGGCGATCCCTGTTTGTGAGATTTCGTGCGGTGAAAGACCAAGAAGGTCGACCCCATTGAATTTTATGTGCCCTTGTGACGGGTTGTAGATTCTGCTGATGACATTAAATAGCGTCGTCTTTCCAGCCCCATTTGGCCCTATGAGGCCACATATTTGCGTCGAATCGACAGTGAACGTGAGGTTATCGAGCGCAGTGATGCCACCAAATTGGATTGAGATTCCTTCGACTTCTAACAATCCCTCTGCCATGGCTAGCCATAGTATCGCTAAATATGACTTGCGGCGATAAGGAAGAAAAGTTAGTGATTAGGTATTTCCTAGGTTTTCTCGTGGGTTTTCTGGATTTGTTTGCGCGTACTGTTGTAATGAAGAGATCTGCTGGTCGTTTAACTCTTTTGGTATTGCAATTTCCACCGTTACAAAGAGGTCGCCCGTTGAAGTACCGACAGTTATCCCTTTTCCTTTAACCCTGAACGTTTTCCCTGATTCTGTTCCGGGTGGGAGCCTTAACGTCACGGATTCACCACCATAGGTGGGAACTTGGATGTCAGCGCCGAGAGTAGCTTCTGGAAAGGTGACGGGCAGGCTTAAATTGAGAGTTCTACCTTCTCGGGTGAAGAGCTTATGCGGAGATACTCTGATGATGACAATTAAGTCGCCTGATGGGCCTCCGTTACTGCCTTTGCCGCCTTTGCCTTTTACCCTTATGCGCTTACCATCGTCAACCCCAGCTGGGATCCGTATTTTTACTGACTGCGAAGTTCCATCTTGTCCTGCGGTCGTAACCGATGTTGTCACTCCTTGAATGGCTTCATCAAAACTAAGGCGGAGTTGGGCCTGTTGGTGCGCTCCCGGACGGGGCATGTTGTGCCCAGCGGATCCGAAGGGATTACTAGATCCTCCGAACATCCCATTTAGTAGGTCTCCTAAATTACCGAAGTCCGCTCCTTGGCCGGAGAATCCTCCCATTGCTGACGGGCCCATTCGGCGAACATCATCATACTGGTTCCTGGTTTCGGGATTTCCGACCACATCATACGCTGTTGACACTTCTTTGAACCGGTCTTCAGCTTTCTGGTCGTCCGGGTTCCTGTCTGGATGCAGTTCACGCGCTAATTCCCTGTATTTGCTTTGAATTTCTTTATCGGATGCGTCAGCAGATACGCCGAGGGTCGCATAGTAATCCTTTTCGAGCCATTCGCGCTTTATGTCCATTTAACCCCCTTTATCATCCGTCGCAGATAACTATGAGTTCAGGCCATCTACAAAATCAACTATCCCTTGACCCGAACCATGGCTGGCCGTATTGTCCTGCCGTTCCAGGTATAACCAGATCTCATAACCTCATATACAATTGGCGTCTCTGTTTCTTCACAAGGCTCGTGGATAACGGCTTCATGGTGATCGGGGTCGAACTCTTCCCCTTCTACACCGGTGACAGCTAGACCATTTGTTTGCAGGGTTTCTAGCAGAGACGTTTGGATAGGTTGGACATCTGTCGCCCCTTGGTGAATCGCCGCTTCGCAGGCATCGAGAATGGGAAGAAGTTTTTCGACTATACCGCTAGCAGCGTGCTCGGTTAGATCACTCTGACGTTTTTGTGCTTGGCGTCGGAAGTTATCAAACTCTGCTTTAATGCGCTGAAGATCAGAGAGGTAAGTATCTCGTTCTAATTGAAGCTGTTCAATAGTTGCAGCGTCTTCTGAAAGTTCAGGACTTGGCGCTTCTTCGGATACAGGATCTTCTGTTTCTATCTCATCCTCGGGGATGGTTTCTTCATCTTCGCTCACGTTTCTTCTTCCTCATCGATGATTTCTGCATCTATGATGTCGTCCATATCATCAGTTTCATCGGCGCTTTCTTGCTGGGCAGCTGCTTCGTATAGTCGCTGCGCGAATCCTTGACTTGCCGTGTTGAGGCTTTCTACAGCTTCTTTGAGATCATCAAGGCTGGCTCCCTCATTTTCTAATAACCCTTTGAGAGAAGCAATTTTTTCTTCGACGTCCGTTTTTTCATCGTCCGTGATTTTGTCTTCGTTATCTCTGATCATTTTTTCTGTTTGATAGATCAAAGAATCAGCTGAGTTTCGGGCTTCAGCTTCTTCGCGCCGTTCTCGGTCTTCGTTTGCGTGGGCTTCAGCATCAGCAATCATCTGATCAATTTTGTCTTTTTCCAACGAAGATTGACCGGTTATGGTGATCGATTGCTCTTTCCCGGTCGCTCGGTCCTTCGCTGAAACATGGACAATGCCGTTCGCATCTATGTCGAAAGTGACTTCGATTTGCGGAACTCCTCGCGGAGCAGGCGGAAGGTCCACGAGCTGAAACTTCCCAAGAGTTTTGTTGAACTGCGACATTTCACGTTCACCCTGGAGGACATGGATTTCCACTGATGGTTGATTGTCATCAGCTGTGGTGAATACCTCTGTTCTTCTTGTAGGTATCGTCGTGTTGCGTTCAATTAGTTTCGTCATCACTCCACCTTTAGTTTCGATACCTAAAGAAAGTGGGGTGACATCTAGAAGAAGAATATCCTTTACTTCTCCTCGAAGTACACCTGCTTGGACGGCGGCACCAACTGCTACTACTTCATCTGGGTTCACACTCTTATTTGGTTCTTTCCCCGTCATGCTTTGTACCAGTTCAGACACTGCCGGCATTCGGGTTGAACCTCCAACCATAATTACATGATCAATCTCACTTTTTGAGAGATTCGCATCTTTGATCGCTTGTTCAAAGGGTTTACGGCACCGTTCTAACAAGTCTTCAGTGAGTTCTTGGAATTTTGATCGAGAAAATGAGTAGTCCATATGTAATGGCCCGGCATCAGTGGCTGTGATGAAGGGAAGATTAATCTGGGTGCTCTGGCTAGCTGAAAGTTCGATTTTTGCTTTTTCTGCAGCTTCTTTTAGGCGTTGCGCTGCCATATTGTCCTTGGATAGATCAACGCCATGATCGTTATTGAAGGAGTCAATTAGCCATTGGATAACTCGCTCGTCCCAATCGTCACCGCCAAGCTCAGTGTCTCCGCTTGTAGATTTTACTTCGAATACACCATCACCAATCTCTAACACGGAGACATCGAACGTACCTCCACCGAGGTCGAAAACGAGAATAGTTTGATCTTCGTCGCCCTTATCGAGGCCATACGCTAAAGCGGCAGCTGTCGGTTCATTGATGATCCGGAGGACTTCAAGGCCAGCGACTTTTCCGGCTTCTTGGGTAGCGGTTCGTTGAGCGTCATCGAAGTACGCAGGCACAGTTATAACCGCTTCAGTAACCGTGTCACCCAAATAGGATTCAGCATCGCGTTTGAGCTTCATAAGAGTTCGCGCAGAAATCTCTTGTGAGTTATATGACTTATCGTCAATGTTGATATTCCATCCGCTTCCCATATCTCTCTTAACAGATCGGATTGTTCGTTCCGGGTTAGTGATCGCTTGGCGTTTAGCAACCTCACCTACGAGAACCTCACCATCTTTCGCAAAAGCTACTACAGAAGGGGTCGTGCGGCTGCCCTCCGTGTTCGCAATAACTGTCGGTTCTCCTCCTTCAAGTACTGCGACAACTGAGTTTGTTGTTCCTAGATCTATTCCGACGGCCTTCGCCATGTTCATCTCCTATTCGGCACTGAGTGCACTAGTTTCTTTCTGCAGATCGAGCTGCATCTATATCAACCGATACATGTCCAGATTTATTCCCAAAAATGCGAAAAATTGTGCCTGTTTGACTCAACTTTTGGTTTGAGGCCGCTCACACGGTTATTTCGAAAGGATTCTTTAAATAATTACTGTGATTTCTGGCATACTCAACAAATTTCACGCTTTGAAAACAAGTTCTTAGGGCGGCTACAGGCTACCTTTAAGTAAGTCATGGAAGAGGGAAGTAAAAACAGGTTTCGGCCACAAGATTGGGTCATTGGCCTCGGAATAGCTGTTGCTGTATTCACAGCTCTATCTGGTGTAGCCGCTGCAGTCTTTGACCAGCATGGGAATCACTCCGTACATCGTGAAGTATTTGGGAATATCCCCACAGCTGCGAAGGTCGCGTTCTATACCATAATCCCAGCGCTAATCATTTACGGGGCGTGGAATTTTTCACTTCGGGTAAGAAACTGGACGCGCGGCCAGCCCGATAATCGTTCAACGACAAAAAAGAACGTTCATCGACGAGCTAGAGATCTTCGCGCTGGCTTATATATGAAAACTTTGATGCGGGATCCAGCGGCCGGCTTGATGCATTCCCTAATGTATTTCCCGTTCATTATTCTTCTAGGTGTTACAACAACTTTAGAGATCGACCACCAATTGCCCAACGATCTCAAATTTCTCCATGGAGGGGTATACAAGGGGTATTCCCTAATAGGCGATGTTGCGGGCGTGTTATTTCTTATCGGTGTGACATGGGCGCTTCTCCGCCGGTATGGGCCGCGTCAATTCCGTCCGTACCGAATACGAATTAAATCACGTGGCGACCACGCTATAGGACTTGGACTGTTATTTGGGCTGGGTGTCACAGGCTTCATCGCTGAAGGATTCCGGATTGCTCTTGAAAACGAACCTTCGTATGAAAAGTGGTCCATTATTGGGTATCCGCTCGCTAAACTTTTCGCCGGAGCTGGGAATTTAAGTGGATGGCATCAGGCGTGGTGGTACGCGCATGTCATCTTCTTTATTGGGTTCCTTGTTTTCCTCCCGATTACGATGCTCCGACATATCTTTACCTCCCCATTGAATATGTACCTTAAGGACCGGGACCGTCCTAAGGGGGCGATGAAACCACTACCGAATTTAATGGAGACAGAGCTAGAAACATTCGGCGCTTCAACGATTGAGGATTTCACCTGGAAACAATTGCTGGATACTGATGCGTGCACAATGTGCGGAAGGTGCACCGCTGTTTGCCCAGCGCACGCTACTGGCAAGCCCCTAGATCCAAGAGAAATTGTGCTAAAGACCGGTGAGGTCATGGCAGCAACGGGCGATGTAGTGACAACCCCACCGATAGGAGTCGATGCGGAAATCACTGTTCCCGCCAATTGGATGTTTGACCGTGTCACCAACGACGAATTGTGGGCGTGTACAAGTTGTAAAGCTTGCGATGAAAACTGCCCGGTCAATATTGAGATCCTCGACAAAATTCTTGACATGCGAAGGTATAAGTCTCTGATGGAGTCTGATTTCCCTACTGAACTTGGAAATGCCTACAGGGCAATGGAAAATTCTGGGAATCCGTGGGCTATATCCCAATCAGAACGTGCCGACTGGGCGAAAGATATTGAAGGAATAGAAATTATCGCAGGTGGTGACCCGTTCGAATCGGAATGGCTGTATTGGGTCGGTTGTGCTGGAAGCTTTGATGATAAGAACAAAAAAGTAAGTCAAGCAATGGCGAAACTCTTAAGTCGTGCCGGCATTGACGTAAGCATCTTAGGCCCGGCAGAAAATTGCACTGGTGATCCTGCTCGCCGTTCCGGCAATGAATACATCTTCCAAATGCTTGCTATGCAAAATATTGAAACCTTAAATGGGATGGGAGTGAAGAAAATCATCACCCAATGCCCGCATTGCTTCAATACCTTGCAAAATGAATATCCTCAACTCGGTGGACACTACGAGGTGATCCATCACACCCAACTACTGGAACAGCTTATTGAATCCGGCGATTTAGATATGTCGAAAGCAACCTTGGCTGAACGTATTGTCTATCATGACAGCTGCTATCTCGGCCGGCATAATGATATCTATATGGCTCCTCGAAAAGTTATCGGGAGCCTGTCCGGTGTTGAAATCGTCGAAGCTCCACGGAACGGGACAAAAGGTATGTGTTGTGGAGCTGGTGGCGCCCGAATGTGGATGGAAGAGGACATAGGGCCGAAGGTGAATGATGTTCGAGCCCAAGAACTGGTTGAAACTGGGGCAAGTCGTATAGCGACTGCCTGCCCGTTCTGTTACATAATGATGGACGATGGGGTAAAGGCAGCTGGCAAAGAAGAGGACGAAGTAAAGGTAGCTGATTTAGCCATCCATCTTGTGGAAGCTTTGGAAGCTGGAGAAGATGATGCAGAAGCATCACGAAAGGTTCTTCTTGAGAACCCAAATGTTGCTACACCCGATTCTATTCCTGCTGATGATTTGATGAAGCCGGTACCTGCTGGAGATCCAGTCCCAGTTGGTGCTGTCCAAAGGGTTGTTGCTGAAAAAGGAAGTACGGGAGCCGTTCGCGCCCAAGCAATTATTTCAGATAGCCCAGTTATTTCAGATAGCCCAGTTGAACCTTCTGAAGGTGATCAACTTGAGGACGACACCGTCAGCGAGGAACTTGAAGATACAGGTAAGCCCGATAACCTTTCACTTATTAGGGGCCTCGACCCTTATAGCGCTCAACGTCTGAATGAAAGAGGGATCACGAGATTCGTCCAAGTTGCTCGACTTACTGATGCAGAAATCGCTGCTATTGAGGAAGATTTTGACTTACCTGGGTGCTTCAACAGGTTTAGTTGGAGGTATCAGGCGGACCAACTTGCTCAAGAGGAGTAAATTCCTTTTACGTCTTTGCCTCTACTGGTTTGAGTTTTTTCCAAAGAAAAAAAACGCCCCCTAGAGCAGCTACGATTCCGAGTGCGGCTAAAGGTGCCCTTTGGATCCATTTGACCGTATCATCTCCGAAAATTGCCAACACAGCTGTGATCGGGACGAGGCCTATTGCTGTTCCGAGAAGAAAATCTCTCATGTGGATCTTTGAAATTCCCAATACCCAGTCTGCTGCCGGGGCGTAGCCAGTTATGAGCCGTAAAACTACCACAGATAGGAACGCTCGCTCTGAGAGTCGACGGTCCCATTTGAGAAGTTTTGCCGGTAATCTCTTTCGTACCCAATCTTGGGCTATCCAGCGGGAAACAGCAAAGCCGAATGTGCTCGCAATAATTCCGCCGACCATGCTGTAGAGAAGGACTTCCCACCATGACCATACGAAAGTAGCGGGAAT
>Ga0208261_1000230_pt1 | contig 23570 bp, 17 predicted proteins | sample Knorr_S7_td_DCM__FD_185595 | JGI IMG/M metagenome (GOLD analysis project Ga0208261, IMG submission 185595) | Marine microbial communities from Southern Atlantic Ocean transect - Knorr_S7_td_DCM_ad_131m_LV_B (SPAdes) (version 3) | ecosystem: Environmental > Aquatic > Marine > Oceanic | place...
CAGAGTATCCAAGGTGATGAACTTTGAATCCTGAGTCAACACCATAAACTTGCGTTAATGAATCAAGAAAATTCTCTATTTCATCAAAGGTATGATAACGATTATCTAGAGCTTGAGCATTAATACAAACAATTAAAGAAGTGAATAATGCTAGCTTCCTCAATGAAAATCTCATAATTGTTTAATTTATATTAGATTATTTAAGGTAACTGATTTTTTTGTTTGATTGAAAATTTAATGAGTTAAACTGTAGAAAATAGATACCACTTGGCAAATCCTGACCATAAAAATTCTTACCATTCCATGTAAATGAATGGACGCCATTACTTAATGGTATTATTTTCTCATTGTACACCACTTTCCCCATCACATTCACGATTATAACATCAATTGGTTCAAGCTCTCTAATGTTAATCTGCACTCCTATAGAATTATTAAATGGATTCGGAAAAGCATCTCCTACTTTAAATGAATTTGGTTGAATATTTGATATTTCCGTACTCATAGGTTCTGAAAGACGTAAGGCTTGACCGTATAGATTGGCAAGATCAGCTTTTCCTGAGCTACGCATATCAATCCAGTATGCAAACCACAAGGATTGTGATGCATCCTGATTCTCTTTTAGCAATGAAATCTGTGGACCTTTTTGATCGTGGTATTCTTGGCATAATGCAATACCATTATCAGAATAAACATTCCCATGATCATAATGAATAACTTGGCCATAGATATCTAATCCGCCTGAAAGCACTGGGTCACTATTTAAAAAGCCTCTCTCATCTTCCCATAATACTAAAAAGTGCCCATCGAACACATTTTTCACAACAGGAGATTGCTGATACTCTTCATTACTACATATAATAACATTCTCATTTAGAAGTACATTATTTGATAGATCAATAAATTGACCAGCTATATTTAAATCATTACCATTTTGAAAATCTTCCCAAATCACTAAACTTGTTTGACTTGATTCATCAATTGCCAAATCTATATTTATTTGGTCATTCTCTGCCGACGTAAGTAATAATCCATTTGTCCACTCTAATGTTCCATCCCAATGAATGATATTCGCTTTTATATTTTTATTAAAATTATACGTTTCTTCCCACGCAACTAAAATCCCACTCTCATCACTAATAACTTGACCTTTTAATTTTTCAGGATCTCCTATTGATGACAATGTATAGCCATCACTAGGCCAACCCGCTGCAATTTCACCATTTAAATTAAATTTTTGAAAACTCAGAGAGCCAGATCCCCAAACATCATTAACCCATACTAATATAAAATTACTATCAGGTGTAGAATAAATTCCCTCAACATAATTATCAACCCAGACTCCATCCATAAGGGTTACACCAGAAGAGTCAAATTGCATCTGACCTTCTAGATTAAATCTCTGGTAAAATAGGTCAAAATCAACTTCATCACGTATTTCAGACCATACAACACCTATACCATCAGCAGTCTCAAATAATTTAACTTTTCTTTGATCTAGAGTACTTTGATGTACTACATAACCTTCATTTGGCCATTGCATTTGAAAGGATAAATCAAACTTATTCATTCGAATTAATTTTGCTCCACTTTGAGCATCAAAGGCAGCTGTAAAAAGATAATCATGCGCTAAAAGAGATACCGGCTCATTTTCAAGCTGAAATGTATAACTATCAAATTGTGTCAAGTTTTGACCATTTTCTACTGGTGTAATTACTCCATTATCATTAATTATCGATCCAAAAACTTTTTTCCCATCTCGAGCATCAACCCAGTTTAACACTACATTATCATTTGTATAGTTTGCAATAGGATATTCAATATCACCATCAAGTCCATTCATAGCAATCAAACCATTTAATTCAAAAGATGTCAAATCTGAATTCATTCTCTGAACTCTTAAATCAATACTTCCATTAGATTGATCAGCAAAAACCACAAACGAACCATTATTATTATCAAACAATGTATTTGGCATTGATTGATATCCACTAACATTTGATACAAATTCTGCATTATCTAAAAGTAAAGACCCATCAGACTGTATCCCTTGATACATAATATCTACATTTGGGAAAGTACCTCTTTCCCAATAAACAAATAATTCTCTATTGCCCCCAGGAGAAAATCTAGCATGATGATCATCTCCACTGGCATCTAATTGAATTCCGTTTTGATCCCAGGAAATATTTCCTCCATGGGATACTCTTTGATAATAGTGATTACCTGCAGTTGGGTCATTTCTATAATCAATCCATTGAATGAAGACTTCTCCTAATTGATTCCTTTTTATCCTAGGATTTGCTTTAGAGGAGTTAAAACTACATAACTGTAAGTGTTCTGAAAATACCAAGCCATCACTTGTTAAAAGATTGTAATAAATATCTGTACTTTCTGTCCCAGATTGCCAAATAACAAAGGATGTATCATTTTTCATAAAGGTAGTTCTTGGTGTAGTCTCAAGATCAGAAGTAGCAGAAACTTCTAATCCTCCATCAGAAAATATTTTTTCCATATTCATATTTATTTTTTGACAATAAATATCATTCCCACTTCCACTTCTTGTATCTGACCAAATTATGGTTGCTTGATTATTACCTGCATATTCTAAACTCTTAGCCCCTTGATTTCCATTCATTTGGATTATTGAAACACCGCTTGAAGGAGCAATAATTTCATAATTTGATGATACATGAGTCCCAAAAATATCATCATCTAGAAAATTTCTCTTATCTTGCCAGGCAACAAATACACCTCCAAGACTATCTGTGCACATATTAATTGTAAGATGTCTACCATCAACTCTAGCTAGAGCTTCTCCATTATCATCCATCATTCTATTACCCTGATTATCAATATGCTGAATAAAAATATCTCCTTCATCATCAAAACGATAATCAACCCATGCAATAAAAGCACCTCCGTCTCCATCTGTTATTGCGACTGGATCTTCCTGTCTACCTGGTAAATTTGTAACTGCACTTCCTTGAGATCCCCATAATAATACTCCTGAAGAATCTACTTTCTGCGCAAAAACATTTCTACTCCCGTAACGAGTATCTGACCAAACAAAAATCATACTACCTGATTCACCAGGGCATACCGTACGCTGCCATTCAATATGCACTCCTTGACGAATAGGTATACCGTTATTCTGCCATACCATATCCTGACCAATAACAAATGATAAAAAAATAAAAAATATAAAATTAATTCTCATGTTTGTCCTTTATTCATCAATTTGAAAGATTTGCAATCCTTCCCTGCTAGCTGCAAATAAATAATTATTATAAAATTCTGCATGATATACATATCCGATATTATGTATTCCTCTCGGCTGAATATCATCATTATTAATTTTTTCGTACAGAGATAATCCATTCCCTGCACAAGATAAGACTATTTGATCATCTAATACGGTTACATGCGTCACATATAAATCTTTACCAAATTGTACTTTGCTCACTGTAAAATCAGAATAGTTTGTTTCCAATTTAAATGCTCCTGCCTCTTCACATGCTACATAAAATTCATCCTCTTTCGTTATCGTAATTGCTCTAGAATTACCTGGCAAATCTTCATGAAATAAATAATTTATAGTATTATTATTATTTTGTAAAACTTGAACTCCGAGCTGATCTAAAGTTAAGATTATAAGATCTGAAAAAAGGTCAAGGCCATTGGGATTACCAATTAAAGAAACTTCATTGCCAGAAGTATTAAACCAAAGATTATAAAGGGTATCATATTCAAATGTGCTCAGCTTAAGACCATCATCATTATCAGCTGCATATACTGTAAATGAGTTAATATCATTAGTGCTTATTCGAAATTCTTTCGTCTTTTCACTTGAAAATTGGCCTAAAATATTTACTGAATCTGATTTAGATAAATCGATATGGATAGGCCTTTCATTGCTCTCTAGCGCAAACAGTTGCTTAATAGAAGGTTTATATTCAACTTGAGATATTTCCTTATTTACACCAAGATCAGACAATGTTTTTTTCCAAACTAAAATAGGGGATGTAATATTAGAGATATCCCAAAGCTGAATTCCAGCTTGTCCTGTAGCTAGGAAAACTGAATCGCCTGACACATAGACATCACGACAATATCCTTCTGTATCAATTTCTACTATTTTATTGAGTTGCCATAGAGATTCTGTATTTGGTTCCATACAACTAAATGCTACTAATAGAATTATAATATAAAAATAACTTCTCATCATCATATTAATAACGATCATAGAGCATCTTCCACTCAATAGACACCCAAGCCTGCCACTGATGGAAAGTTTTTAATTCTGAAACCCAATCAAATTGAGATTCTGTTTTACGATTACGATATCGTAATGAAGTTTTAACAAGAATTTTTTCATTAAATCTATATTCACCCCAAAAGTTAATTTTACTATCTATATGATTACGTCCATTATGCAGCGGATCTCCAACAGCTTCAGCAACATATGATCTAAAATCTTGCCTAATAGAAAATCCAACCTTATTAAATATTCCAAAATCTTTATTATATGTGAAAGGCATATACCATTCAAAGTTCTTATATGAACGATCCAATACGCTTGCTTTGGCAGTCCTGCCGTAAGTTATATTATTAGCATCTCCATATTTAAACGCAGTTGCAATAGTCACCGCATCAGTTAGTTTTCTACTTATTTTAAAGCTCGAGTATAAAATATCAAGATCAAACTCTGTAAAAGGTTTATCAAAATAACGTTGGGTATAACTTAATTGCATAGTTGCCCATAAACGTCTTTTTATTGGGTGAGTCACTTCCAACAACTGCTCTCTATCACTAAAACTACATGATCTTAAAAGATTGTTTGATATATCTCTATCGATATAGTGCCTGATATAATAGCTATTCAGGTGCCTTATTGAGTATGATGCCTTCCTATACGAACCCCATTTATATGATGTTTTAAAATTTCCGCTCCAGTGTTGACGATTTTTATTGTTTGAATAATTCGAAAAATTTGTTCGTGAATAAAAATAAATATATTTACCACGACCTATTAATTGAATCTTTTTTTCTCCAACAAGATATAATCTTGAAAAATGAGAATCAAAAGTATCTGTACCATCCATAATAAGTTTATTTTCAGATGCCTGCCTCTTTTCTATATCAGAGAAACGTAACACATTATCATCATAGCCGCTTACCAGCCCTACCTTAAGTGTTATTGGACCACTTAGATAATCTAAAAAGCCTTGACCATTCAAAACTGAAAACAATAATATTAAAATAATTTTCATTTATACTCTTGAAATCGAGTTAATACATTTTTATTATTTTCAACAATCTCTACAGTAATTATTTGTTTTCCTGCTGGGATATCTATTTCACACGTTCTCCATTTCCCTGGAACTTTATCCTTGATATCAACAATATAAGAAGTTGAAGACCTCTCTGATGATAGAAAATATGTGCCCAAAACCTTCTTTCCGTTTTTTACTCGTAAACGGTAGGTCTCATTTGAGCCCATATATTCATCAAAGACTAATCGAGAAAGAATACGTAATTTTTTTGATCCATCTATATCAAGTTGCAATGGTCTGTTTTTTGATAATTGATAATAAGATACAGGCTTACCTTCAACCATTACTTTATAATTTGATTGAAACACCATGGGTGTTAATTCGTTACGATTTTTAGCTACTTTATCAAAATCTTTTTTTAGCATACGCAATAATACAGGATATCTTTTATCTTCTGAGGGCTTTAAAATGATTCGGTGATTACCTTCAGATATATTGAAAAAATAATTTCCTGAATATGTAAAATAATGATTAGGGTGTTGTACAGATCGAATAGATCTTTGAATTTTATATCGATGATTTATCATAATAGGTTTTTCATTATCAATGAATAATGTATACGAAAATTTCTGACTCTTTTTTGTTTTATTATTTACAGGGTATCTAGAAATCAACTCTAATCTCGCAGGACCATACACGTCATAAACTAATGAATCATTATCTAGAACCGTGTATACTCTTCTTTTATCAGAAATTATTAGTATTTCTTTTTTTTCTCCTCCAATACTTGGTTTTAAGAGCTCAGCATTAATTGCTGAGAACAAGAAAATTATGAATATGATTTTAAATAATACTTTCTGGATCATGGCTTGTCATAATTTCTTTAATTTGTTGTTTACTTTTCCATCCAGCGATAACCACAGACAGTGACACAATAATTAAACTTAAGACAGTTATCTTTAGATCATATTTCTCAATAGCGTATAAACTACCTTCTCCTATTTCTGGTATAGGTATGGGTGCATATTTCATACCCAGTTCATCTGTTAACTTCTGAATATTCAGGATATGAATAAGAGGTATGTTTTGTTTAGAAAATTTCACTACAGCGCCTTCAATTCCATCACCACGTGATATCTTCTCTATATCTTTTCTATATACAATTCCAGGCTTTATTAATCTTAAATTAAAACTAGTTCCTAAACTAGCAACACCACCTCCAATGTTTACCACTGCTTTGTAATTATGTGCACCAAAATATTCCATTCTCTTATTAACGTTATCTTCCAAACCTGTACCTGAAATCAAAGGCAATTTATTATTTTCTATATTATAACGTATTAATTCTCTGCCCTTTGGACTTAATAGCCGACCCCGATCATTCCTTCCACCAATGGAAGCAGCTATAGAACGGGATGAGATATATCCCTGTTCAAACAAAATTCTTTCCATATCTAACCAAGTCATTTCTGGGTCATTTGCTCCCCACTGCGAAGCACCAATAGAGGAAATAATAAATGGATAAATATCCATAGCTTTACATGCAATTAACATTGCCATATTAGCGCCTGGCATGGATCCAGTTAACATTAATGCAATTGTATCCCCACTAGTTAGATTTGCCCTTGTTAATAATTCTACCATCGCAGCTGCAAAGTTTGGATCTAAGGTTGTTAATTTTGCATCTAAATCACCTTCATCTGTCGTTATTAAACTAAATTGAGAACCAACAAGTCCAGTTTCATTCGGATCATTTTCTATATCAATAAAAACGCCTTTTTCCATCCGAATATTCTTTAGCATTTTCATTGATTCTTGCATCTTCATAGCTGCATTAATTTTTATATCATAGGTGTTTGATACAAATTCCATTCTAGAAAAAAAAGCTATTGAATATGCAATAATAGAAATTAAAGCAAGAACAACGAGTGTTCTAGTTTCTTGAATCACTGGTTTGAAGGGCCTACTATACATAGATCATACCCCCTGACAACACCATGATAATTAATTTAACTAAAACTGAAGTGATCATTATTGCTGATATAGTTCTAATTACACCTTGCCGATCCATCCAACTGGCAATTAATCCAGGAATAATATTCCCAATAACTTCGTACGAAAAGGCATCTGAAGGAGAAAAAAAGTGATTTCGTGAAATATATCCAATTATAAAGCCAAGCAACAAAGTCAATACCAGACGCCTTTTACCATAAATAAAAATAAACTTTCCTAGTATTCTTATTAAAAAAATCACAATTATTGAAGCAAAGAACGTCATAATTATTTGATCTGGGTTATGTAAGTGCATAGCAATGTAACCAGGGACTATTACACCTCCTGCAGTCACTCCTAGGGATTCAGATAGAATTAAACTAAGCGCTATTCCTAAACCAATAGTAACCTCAGTCATTAGTTTTAAACTCCTTTAATGCATAAATCAAATCTTGACCAAACCCAACTTGATTTCCTATTGCAAATAAGATAGATCCAGAAGGGAGTTGTTTAAATAATTCTATTGATGATTGTGCAGGTTCATTTTCTTGAACTATCTGTGTGGTGATATTAGGGTTAGAATTAACCATACTATCAACAATCGATTCTATTTTTTTCCCTCTTATAATAGCTTTATTAGGTTTCATATCCTTATAAATTAATTCTATTAACTGCTGTGTTCTATTTCGACGATCTTCCCTACAGTTTAAATAAATCGAAAAATAATTATTTGATGGATTTTTACTTTGTATAATTTTCCAAATCTGTAATGTTGAAACAGGATCGTTGGCTGCCATTGAGTTAATAAATTGGATTTTTCCTTTTCCAAAATCAATACTATTACTAATTAGAGCGCCAGGATCTGGGTTAGCATTTTGCATTCCTCTAAGTGCAGTATCTTCTGCAACCCCTAATTCATTACATACTTTCAGTGCTACTGAAATATTTTGAGGGTGCTCTATATATGAAAAACCTGCAAGTTGGGTGTCTGTAATAGCATCTTCATCTGCTACAAAATATTTACTATTTCTAAAATCTGCTACATCTGAAATTGAATCAACTATACTTTGTTCTCCTAAGATCACCTTACCATTAAATGGGATTGTATTACCTAAAGATTTTTTTACATCGTCTATAGTTGGTCCCATTTCTTCTAAATGATCTGGTCTAGCATTAGTGATAACTCCAATATGGGATTGTATCATTTGATGTTCAGATATCCATTGATATTCTGGTTGTACCGCCATGCATTCCATTACTATGGCGTCCGGCTTCTCCTTTGAAAACAAGTGCATTAATTTAATTTGTTCTCCTATTGACGCTGAGCGTAACCTATGAATAATTCGGTCTTTACCTTCAGAGTCAATAATTCGTGGAGCCGTTCCTGTTGTTTTTGCAAAGGTTCTAATTCCACCTGCACGAAGTCCAGCAGATATAAGACGAGTAACACTTGATTTCCCTCGTGTTCCATTAACATGAATTCTTAATGGAATATTTGAGATTACATGTTGATGATTTAATCTCTCAAAATAACCTATTAGAATTAAAATTAGAACAATAGTTCCAAGAAACAAAAGGGGTGATATGATCATTAGACTTCCCTAATAGCCCATTATTTCCCGAACAATACTTATCATGTCCAGAAAATTAATGATTTCGTCTGCATTTACATCTGCAAGATAGGGGTTTAATCCTCCTGTATTACCTGATTGGACAAAATCAACCAGGGTAAGCACATCTGTAATATTTAATAACCCATCCTGATTAATATCCCCACGCTGTAGTATATTAGCCCCTCTCGTAGTAAATAATATAGCAGTAGAATCTTCAAGTGGCATAGCTGAAATAGGATAAGTATTATTGAATGTATATTCAAGGCCTATAGTTTCACTATGGTCTTCTAATCCTATAGTGCAATAATTTCCATGCACTTGACCCCAACCATAGTTACCAGTTGAAGTATTATTGAAATCTGCAAATTGCATTAATATTTCTCCATCACCTGTTGGAGTAAAATAATGTTGAGAATCCTTAAGAATCAGCTGAAAATTTTCTAAACTATTATTATCATACGTTCTCAAGTTTGACCATTGAATAACAAACTGATTATTTAATTCATCGTACCACTTATAGACACGCCCACCACTTGTAGTCGTATTAAGATCGTCCCAAAATACAGCTATCATTGGCGATGGACCTCCTGGCCCAGGTAAAGGATAATTTCTAAATGATTTCATATCTGTAGAGCCCATTGATACCCATCCATTACTAGAAACACTTATTTGATCATAGTCAATACCATAAAACTTGAATGTAAAAGGAAGATTAACAGTGGTTACATCATCTTGATTATCCCCAAAATCACTTAATGCTAACTGTGTACCTGGCCCACCGTATAATGGATCAATTTCTATCCAATTAAAATATGGTGCATTTGAATATAAGATATCACCATTGTCATATGCATAATATCCATAAGCATCAGGACCTAAAGGATCATCCATCTCTTTAACGCCAATTTGTATTGGAATATTTGTACTTTGTACAGCTCCATCAGAAGATTCTAAATCAATGGTTAATTCAACTATGGTGCCTGGAATTACATCTTCAGCAGCAATTACTTCAAACTTATCAGTAGTGTTTATTGAATAATTATCTTGTAAAATGATAGGCCAAAATCCTTGATCATCTATAATTTCTAAACCAGCAAAATTTGAATATAAACGACCACTTACATTGTTCGCCATTATTGAACCAATATTTGAAATCTCAATTGAAATTTGGGCTGTTTCACCAGGATCAAGGTGATCATTACCAAAAACTGGGTCATCATGCACATATACTTTATCTGCAAATAATCTGGTTCCTGAAATAGAAAGATCTATTTGACTCCACCAAGCGATACCGTTGATATCCTTTACTAACAATCGTAATGGAAAATTTTCATTTTCCAACAATCCTGATTCTATTTCAAAAACAAATGACTGCCCTTCATTTCCTGTCATTCCACTCATTAGAGTTCCAACATATAAGCTATCAATACTATAATTGATAAATCCATTACCACCAATCAGTTTACAATAGACACCTTGTGCATCTTCTGTACCATAATTATAGATAGGTATAGTTAACTCAATAGTCTCTCCACCATCAATCATACCATCAGAATTCCCTGTAGATAAACCGTCCATATCATCATCAATAGTAAATGCACCTTCAATAGAATTTACATTTACACTTTGCTCGTTAATCTGAAACTGTCCTTGGTACGGGACAAAATTTCTTTTTATAACTGTTAAATCAACGCTTCCTGATGAAGTAGAACCAATCGGTAATGTAACACGACCATTATTATCAGTATAACCAGATTCAAAGATAATATCATTTCCTTTTAAGATAGTAACGTAGGCTCCTTCAACCGGTTCATTAAAATAATCCTTCACTTCCACATCATAATAATTAGTTCCCAATGAAATCATATTATCATGGGAGACTGTAAATGACTGCGGAATATCTGTCCACATTTGCAAAGCAGGGTCACCAATAAGATTATTCCAATGAGTGAAAATAGTAACCCAATTATTTGGATTATCTGGATAATTGAGATATAAATTTAATTTACCTCTTGCTAAAGCAGCTCCAGCAGTTTCAATTTTATCAACAAAAACACCGTAATAAAAACCCATATCAACAGCATTATTAAACATCGTGTGTGTACCAAGTGTTGCAGTACCAACAGAGGCAACTGCACCTTTAGGCTGAGTCGGTGTACCGGCTCTTACAAATGTTTCTGATAAAGCGGTCCCAGAGGAAAAAGATCCAGTCCCACAAGTAATAACAGTGGCAATGGGTAGTTTAAAGCCATTTGAAAGACTATTTATATTACCAGAATTAAAACCACTCACACCATAATATCCGCGATAATTGAAAAAAGTTAAACCTGCATTTAAATCTGATACCATCTGAGATGGAAATGGTGAATTATAAATTGTTCGCACATCGTCATATCCATGGTATTCCATTAGCTCTTTAATATTTTCACTTGTTATCACACACGATACACCCGATGTTGAAGCATCTCCTACAAGTGATGCACTATGGAACCAATTTTGACTTAAATAAGGATTACTTTCATATTGAACAGTTTTATTGATTATAGTAGCAAGTTCAGTTGTTGAACTAAAAGATAACCTACCAATAATCACCTCAGGTAATATATCATTTCCTACCAATTGAGAATATGGATGATCTCCTTCTCCATTATAACTACTTAAACTTTCAAAGTATGTTGGTATTGAATAGCTTCCATTAGCATCACCAACTAATGCAACATATTCAGGGGGATCTTCCCATGAACTATACGCATTACTGATATAATTTTTTATCGAACTAGTGGAATTTCCAGTAGTACTTGTTGAAACGTAATTAACTACGTAACCTGAGCGATGGCGCCAATCAAATAACATTTCAAGGTTTGCCATTAAATTTGATGAATTACTTGGAAGAATATATAAAATAGATGGTTTTTGATAACTAGCATCATTTGTTGAGCGACTATAATTAACAACTAAAGCTTCATATAGTGGTTCAAAAACCCTTGAAATTCGATTTGGAACCTGTACAGGTTCAATATCTTCTACCTCTATCAATTCAATATCTGCTGATGTTATTACCTCAAGCCTTCTAGATAATGGATAATATTTGAATGGAGTAATTGAAACTTTTATTACTGGTAAATCTCTGAAAACAAATGTTTGTGAAACTTCGCCTTGATTTTCTGGATACTTGATATCTGAAGTATATAATTCAACATCTCTTTTGAAAGTTGAAATAGTCTCATCTGGTACGTGATCCCAGGTTTGGTGAGGTAAAATATCAATATTTTCAATCCATATAGAATTTTTATTATTTATCCTTATATCATACGATTTATTAGTTGCTACTTGATAAAATGTTGTAATAGTTGGTAAAGAAGGTTCTCCTACTTGTGATTGTAATCCACCAAACGGAATAATTGGTTTTTTAAATGTTTGTCCATCTATGGATACATCTATTATTTCATATTCATCTAAAGTAAAATGAATCTTATTATCTTCCACCCCATGAGAAAAACCATTGGATAATTTTCTTATTTCATCCTGACCTAAGGATATACCTGAAATAAAAACCAGTATCAATAGTATTTTATTAATTTTTGTCATCATAAGCTTATAATCATGCTATACCATTATTAAATGATCGATTAATGTAGTGGAATAATTGCTAACAATAAAAATACTAATTGCACTAAATGATAGGTATGGGGCAAATGGCAAAGGTCGATTTCTATCGACACCCTTAAATAATGAAATTATTATCCATGCCATCAAACCTAATAATGAAGCTAGAAATAGAGTTAAGATCATTAAAATCGGACCCAACCAAGCACCAAGAATTAATCCTAATTGTAAGTCACCGAACCCCATGCCTTGTCTTCTAGTAAAAAGCCAAGTCAAGCCCATCATTAAAGCTGGAAATAAAACTCCAGCAAGAATGCCTAACAAAGCTTGATATAAAGACAATACCCCAAAAATTATAGATAGAATAATTATAATTACGCCTACTATTATAAGGTCTAATGGAATCATATATATTTTTGCATCAATCCATGAGATTGAAATTAGTACAGAACTAATAAGTGAAGCCGTTATTGCTTCTGGAAGCGGTAAATTTGTAAATGCCCACCCCCAAATTAATCCATTAATTAATTCTACAAATAAATATTGAATAGATATATTATTTTTACAATTTGCACATTTCCCTAGTTGAATAATATATGAAATGATAGGGATATTTCTGTAAAACGGAATAGATACTTTACACTTAGGACAATGCGACCTTGGTTTTACTACAGACTCTTCGCGAGGAAGACGATAAATTACTACATTAAAAAAACTTCCAATAAAAGCACCGATTACAAAGAAAATATAAAAATCCATTATAAACCTGACTGCAAAGCTGCGCCCAAATAAAAGACAGGTAAATATGTTATTACAACCATAACTGCAATTATAACTCCTACCATTAGAATTAAAATTGGCTCAATTAAAGTTGTCATCCTTTCAACCAATGCATTAACCTGCTTATAATAGTATTCTGCAGTTCTATCTAGAAGAGAATCTAATTCACCTGTTTCTTCTCCTGTCGCGGTCAATTGCAGTAGTATGGGAGGAAAAATTTCTGTTCTACGTAATGCAGAAGTGATATTAAAACCATCACGTATATATTCTGTCGCATCCCCAATAGCAACCTCATATACCCGGTTGCTCACTATTTTACCAATTAAATTCATTGATTCAATTACAGGAACACCTGCATTTAATAAAATACCAGCAGTCTTTGAAAATTTATTTAGTATGGATTGATTTAATAATGATCCAAATACAGGAACCTTTAATTTTATAGAATCTAAAATATATCCACCCCTCTGTGTCTTTGAGACTAGCCACAAACTTCCAATGAATCCAAATAATGAAAAGACTATTGAATTAAAATTGATGCTTATCCATTCACTTAGTAACACTAGTCTTCTGGTTGCTTCAGGCAAATTAGCTCCTAATTGAACATATACATCAGAAAACATTGGAATAATCCACATGAACATTGCACTCATCATTGCAAAAAGAAAAAGGACCATAAAAATAGGGTAGGTCATAGCTGATCGAACTTTTCTTCTTACATCATCTAAGTTTTCTAAGTATGTTGCTAATTCATCCAAAATTTCATCGAGGTTTCCACTAACTTCACCAGCTTTAGTTAATGAAACAAATAATGTGGAAAAGACACCAGGATGTCTCTGTAATGCTTCAGATAATGATAATCCTTTACGAATATTTTCACCAACATTTGTTAACACTTTCTTAAGCTTAGGATGACGCTCCTCACTTGCCAATCCTTGTATTGCACGTTCAAGAGTAAGACCAGCTGAGTACATAGTAGCTAACTGTCTAGTAAAAAAAACTAAGTTACTTAATGGAATTCTATTTTTAAAACGCTCAATAGATAAATTAATTTCATCTATGAATGGACCTATGAAATCCCAGGTAGTATCTATCTCTTCTAACTTTACAATAATCTGATTTTCAGAAGATAACTTCTGCATAGCAGTATCAAGATTATCAGCTTTTATCTGCCCTTCACTTCTGCCGCCTGATTCGTCTTTAATTAAATAAGTGTACGCAGGCATTAAAAATCCTCAACAGTTGAGCGCAATACTTCAGCTATAGTAGTTGAACCTTGTAAAACTTTATCAATGCCGCTCTCTCTAAGTGTAATCATTCCTTCTTCTAATGCTTTTTGACGTATGATATCCTCATTAGAATTATCGAAAATCAACCCTCTTATTTCCCTTGACATAGGAATAAGTTCAAATATTCCTGTTCGGCCATGGTATCCTGTATTACGGCAGTGACTACATCCCTTACCTTGAAATAATTTCTTACCTTTCAATCTAGACTCTTCAAGATTTATTCTATTCAACTCTTCTTTTGTAGGAGTATACTCTTCCTTACAATTATCACATATAGTTCTAACTAATCTTTGAGCCATTACCAGATTCAAACATGATCCAACTAGGAAAGGTTTTATACCAATATCCAATAATCTTGTTACCGTAGATGCTGCATCATTGGCATGAACTGTAGAAAAAACAAGATGACCAGTCAATGAAAACTTTACAGCAATATCTGCCGTTTCTTCATCTCTAATCTCACCAATTAATAATATATCCGGGTCTTGTCGTAATATTGATCTAAGTGAAGAACCAAATGATAGACCTATAGTATCATGAACCTGCACTTGATTGATTCCTTCAAGTTTGTATTCAACAGGGTCTTCAACAGTAGTAATATTTGTCGATTCATTTTTTATTTCTTTTAGTGAAGCATATAAAGAAGTTGATTTTCCAGAACCTGTTGGACCTGACACTACTACCATACCATATGGCTGTGAAATAACTCTTCGAAAAATAGAATGCATTTTTTCTTCAAAACCTAAACTTTTAAGATTAAAACCAAATCCAGATTTATCAAGTAACCGAAGAACTGTTTTTTCTCCATAAACGGTAGGGAGAATGGAAACACGAACATCTATCTCTCTATTGGATGCTTTAATTGTAAACCTGCCATCTTGAGGAAGTCTTCGTTCTGCTATATTTAAATTTGATAAAATCTTAATTCTAGTGACTAAGCCACTTAAGGATGAACTAGGAGGTGTCATAATTGTCTGCAAAACACCATCAATTCTTATACGTACTATTACTATATCCTGTTGAGGTTCAAGATGAATATCAGTTGCCCTTTCTTTGATAGCCTCCTGTAAGATTAAGTTCACAAGCTTAACAATAGGTGCATCTTCTGTTGAAACCTTATCTGGAGAAAGATCAACTTCTTCCTGATTATCATCATCTCCAGATATTACTTTTATATTTTCAACTGCTTCTTCTACCTCGCCTGCTTGACGGATTTTTCCATAGATTTGATCTAAAGCACGATTCAATGCTGTAGGTCCAGCTACAAGAACCTCAGGATTTAAGTTGGTCAAGCGCTTTAAAGAATCAATTGCTACCAAGTCTTCTGGATCTTCCATTGCAACTGCAATAGAATTTGCAGATTTTCGTAGAGCCATAATCATATTTTGCCGTGCAAAATCCTCTGGTATAGACTCTACAACACTTGGATCAGCAGAAAATAATTCTTCATCGGATGCTAAATCATATCCTAGTTGCATAGAATACACTTTAACAAGATCATCTTCAGTAATTATTCCTTGGTCAAGTAATACTATTCCTAATTTTTCTTTACGAACTTTTTGTTCAGCAAGAGCAGCATTTAACTGACTCTCACTTATTTTACCTTCGTGGACTAAAATGTCCCCGATCTTTTGAAATTGCGGATTGAACTCTTGTGTCATGATTTAGGGTCCTTGATATGTTCTAACAAATAATATCTCTAATGGGTCACTTGTAATTTGAGTTGGGATTAGTAAAAAGGCTGTAACGCTTGATGTAAAATCTTCATAAACTTGTGGATCTGAGTTTGGTATAGGAGCACAAATACCCTGATCATATTCTATAAGAAATGTTATTTGTCCATCAGAATTTGTAACTCCTTCATTTGCAACTACTGGCGCTACAGGCCAATAAATATTTGCCGCACCAGTTGCAGTAATCATTATAGGAGCTTCAGCAACAGCATTTCCGTAATAATCAATTAAAGTACCAGTAACTTCAATTTGAGCAGTTGCCCCCATTGTAGAAAAATCCCAATATTGTGTTGGTGACCCAAGAGTTAATTGACCTGGAACAAAAAACATAATTGCTTCACCTTCATCTTCATTGATTCTTTGCATAATTGTATCACCATTTGTTCCAAAAGTAAGAGCTGAAACTTGACCTAAACTTCCTATTGCATCCGTGGAATAGGTTATGGTTGTGTAAGCGACACCAGGAAAATTATCACCATTCAAATTTTCGTTACCTGTAAAACTAACACCTTCTACAAAGGCATCAATTAATGTATCAGGAAATTGTGGCTCCATGGACCAATAGACATATGTACTATCTGAAACGGGGTTATACCAACGGTCATAAACAATGGCTGCGGCTTCTGTCTGATAAAAGCCTCCTCCAATAGGCTGACTTTCCTGGGGGTTATAGTCTGGTTCAATAAAATAAGGGGGTCCCGTTGCGATAATAACAGGAGTAGAAGTTGCGCTAATTACTTCACCAGAATCAGTAACTACCGAAGCAGTAACTCTTACAGGACCAGGCCCTGTACCACTATTTATTGATACACAGGCTGACCCATTAGCAGTAAACGCAGAATCAACAATGCCTGCATTACTTAAGTTAGCGCCAGATGGGATATTTGGTCCAAGTGTAAATGTGACATTTACCGGTTCATTTACTAGAACTCCATTCTCATCAAATACTCTTGCACATATCTGGGTTGACTCCAAGCCACCACCTCCGAGCACCATAAGTTCGCCAGGGTTTGAAGAAGGAATCTCTACATATGCAGGAGTGCCTGAATAGGTTGTATCTAATATGGTAATCTGAACGGAGTCAATAATTGTACCAAATGCTGGGTGCTGATAGCGGGCTATTATTGTAGACACACCTGCTTCATTAGGATCACCAGTATCTTCAAAGTTAACTAAAGCAATACCTAAAGTGTCAGTATACTTACTCAATTCACTTAAACGTCCATTCGTGCTCTCAAAGTATATTTCAAGATCTTTTATTGCTTGTCCATATTGTCTGGAAGATATTTTTGCAGATAAATCTGCACTTGTTACCCCATCATCAACCTTTATAGAACTTGTATTTGAACTTAGATTAAATTGATAGGGCCATAGTTGAACTGCTGTAGTGTCAAATACATTAAATCGAATGGAAGCAGGAAAACTCTGGCTATCGACAACATGCTTAGCATCTATGGTTACGCCTTCATATGTTGGAGTAGCAGCATTATCATAGGCAGATTGATCTTCATCAAGGAAACTAACCGTTGCTAGACCATCTGCATTTGTATATGTAGAACTAATATTAAATTTTCCAAAACTTTCTCCACCAACGTTTGCAGAAAACTCTATTAATTTATTAGGTAATATATTTCCAGTCGAATCTTTTAAAATAACGTCTATTCTTGTCTTTACAAAGTCCCCTACAATATCCTCACCCACGATAACATCATTTCCTCCAATATCCGTTGCATAAGGTTGAGCTGTAATTTCTAATGAATAATTTGAACTTGCAGTAGCAGTTGAATCTGATTTTGTTGGTGTACGACTATCACAACTAAAAATAAATAATATAAAACAAATGGATAAAAATAATTTTTTATTACATAAGAGATTATTTATCATTTTCATCTCCTTCCTCTTCAATTTCGATATTATCTTTTTCGGTATCATCTTTTTCATTATCCTCATCAACTGATCGTTCTACATCAAACATTGCTTTCGTTTTTGTAATACCCGCTACTTCGCCTCTAACTACCGAAGGCGTGATTTGAATAATCAAATCCATCTTCTTTTCTAAAACATCTTTACTTGTAAATAATTTTTCACCTACGACTGGAAGCTTATGTAAGAATGGAAATTTATATTCTGTATTTTTTCGATCACGACTTATTAATCCACCTATAACTATTGTCTCACTATCTTTTACTCTAATTACTGTTGATGAAGATCTTCTTTTCACTCTAGGAATATTCTTATCTGGACCAATAAACTCAAAAATTGAAGAAACTTCAGGTTCAACTTTTACAGTAATATCTCCATCCATATTGACAGAAGGCTGAACGCGCATTTTTATACCAACCTCTTCCTTTTGAACTTGCACCTGTCCACCAACGCCTCCAGAACTCAAAATATATGGAACCACATCTACCATTTCAATATATGCATCCCTACCATTTAAAGTTACCAGCTTAGAATCAGCCAATATTTCAGCTTGATTATCTTTCAAAAGAAGATCAACGGTAAGGTCAAATGCTGTCATCTGCCTACTAAATTTATTTGGTATTAAATTACTTCCACTTAAGCGGTTAAAAATCATTTCAGCAGGTTTCTCCTCAAAAGGTAAACCGGCATATGTCTCTGTAACTCCATCCCCTGACTCATTTGCATTTTGAGTTAAGCCTGGAACTGAACTACCTGCGCCCGCTAATCCTGATGGCGCATTCCCATTCTCTGCAAAAATATTTGTATAATGCGCTAACTTAGACCAATCTATTCCTAGCTTTTCCTCAGCATCGACAGCCACCTCAATTAATCGAACTTCTAACATTATTTGCAATGCAGGAACATCAATTTCTTTAATAGCTTCTTCAATTTCTGCAATCCTCTTTGGAGAAGCATTAATTAATAATTTATTACCTGAAACATCAACTTGAATCTTATCAGTAAGGTCCTGAAGAAGGTCTTTTAATTCCATCGCATCAGCATATTTTAACTCAACAACATGGGAGGTTATCCCTACTTCTTCTGCAAGTTTTTTCGGTTCGGCTATTAGAAAAGAATTACCTACAATTTCATAACTTAAGCCCACAGCCCGTACAACTAAATTGATAGCTTGTTGAATTGGAACATCGTCAAGGTGAATAGTTAGCTGTTCTTGACGATTAACATTTGGATCAGTAACAATATTGTATCCACTTTCTCGAGCCAAAATTGATAGAATACCTGGCAAATAGGCATCTTCAGCGTGAATTGTAACAAGTTTTTCTTCATTTGGATTATCTGATCCTTGAGCAAAAGCTATTTGGACCATAATCAATAAAGAAAAAATGAAAATCTTTAAATACTTCATCATTAATTTTCTCTCCTTCTTTCATTATCACCAGCGGACATATTGTCTTCTATATCTAATCCAGCAACAGGATAATGAAATTCTTTATCTTGCTTAGTTATGACGATTTCTGTGGGATCAATCCATACTACTTTTCCCCCAGCAATAGAGTCACCTATAACAACTGTATAATTTTTATCTTTATAATTAATTCCTGCATATTTTTGTATGCCATCAATAATATGAGTTACTCTTAATTTTCCTCGATTACGATATCTCAGAGAACGACCTTTAGAATCTGTAAGATATAGTACGTTCGTTAAACGCATAGGCTCCTCTTCAAGAGTAAATTGATATTTATCTCGATCCTTGATTCGAATCTCAAGATATTCAATTACCTGCTCTAGCTCTTTATCAGTCCCAAATTGAACATTTTTTGCTCGTTCTTTTGCCTTTGACCATTCCTTATTAGTAGGCATAAGTTTTATACTTGCAGCGATAATTGATACTAAAGAAAAAAGAATTAATAAAACCCAAATTGTATTTTGCCTAGAATTCATGCAGGAACCTTTATTTTAGATTTAACCATTGTTAATGTTGATAAATGAATTTCAATTATTTGCTCTCGAAGATCCATCTCACTAGCGTTACTTTTTATTCTCTCAATACCATTTTTTACATTAAACTCATCTATGGTAACTAGCCTTGGAGATTTTTCTAAGTCAGACATAAATTTGCCTAATTGTTCATAAGTACACCGCATTATCACTTCATAGGGAGCAGCAATATATTTTGGCTTCTCAACTCGTGGCTTAGGTTTAATATTTAATAATGTTATTCCATGCATATTTACCATTTCCATTAAATTTTTCATAAATGGTAAACTTGCATCATCTGCTAAAGAATCTTGCTTAGAAAGAGCAAGATTTTGTTCAAAAAGCGTATAAACTTCTTCTACCCTGCTTGCTAAAATTTGCGCACTGATAAGTTGTTCATTTAATTCAATTAACTCATCCTCCAAATCCAGGAGGTCATTAGGCTTCTCACTAATCATCCAAGCATGATTTCCCCAGAAACCAATACTTAGAAGAATAATTAATAAAGCAAAAATTCCATTTCTTTTAGCCATCATGATCTTTTGTTCCTTTTCTTTTTAGAACTAGGTTTTATAGCTGCCTCTACTTCAAAATGAACTATCTCCTGTCCGCGAACTTTTTTTAATGATCCTTGACGAAATTTTATTTTGGGAAATTTATTTGAAAACTCAGAATTGCGTTTCATTCTATTGATATAATCATGTACAACTTCATACTCTTCTTCATCTTTGTACACAACAGAAATACCTTCTATGTACAATTTTTTATTCCGTTTATTAAATTTTAATCCAGTCAGCGCCATGTCATCGGGAGTCATCTTACCTAGCAACTCAAAATTCTTTGCCCACAAAGTTCTACCAGATTCTAAATCTGCAAAGGACATTATATCTTGCTTAGATAAATTTTTACCCTTTGCCTGTAAATCCTGAATCTGTTTTTTTACATCAGTAATCTCATTTTTCTTTTGCACGATTAATCCGGTATAACCTGAGCCAATAAAATAGATTATTATATTTGCTGTAAATAATGATAGAATAATTACAGAAAATATTGTCCAACGTGCCCGTTCTTTCCAGCGTTGAGTTCTTACTTCCTTGCTATCTGTCTTATTAAGGTTAATTTTAATAAAGTTCTTCATTCGTCTAAAAATCCTCTTACAGCTAATCCTGTTGCAACTGCATATTGCTCTGGATTAGATATTTCAATGTTTTCAAAGCCAGCAAGAGATTGAAAAGGATTAAATAATTCAGTATTAAGACTAAGTTTTTCCTCCATCATTTCTTTTAAGCCTGTAGTTATAGATCCACCACCACTTATCATTATCTTAGTAAAAAAACTTTGATTTGTAGTTTTTGCATAATATCGAAGTGATCTACGAACGTCTTCTATTAGGTTATCAAATATATTCTTTTCTGCGACAGATATATTGTTCAAATCATTCTCGGAAGTACCTTGAAAACTATTTATTCCATCTTTCATCATTTTATCCTCTGCTGATATGTAATCTATATCAAGCTTTTCGGCCAAAGAGGAAATAAAATGATATCCTCCAATAGGTATATCTCTAGTAAAAAATTGATCTTTTCGGCCCCATACAACTAAAGAAGAAGAAACAGAGCCAATATCAAATAAAACGACAGCTCCTTCTTCAGGAAACTCTTTTGAGTTTCCAAACGAATTAGATATTGCTATAGGGTCAGCATCGATAATCCCTGGCGTGAATCCAACCTCTTTCAATAATTCAATATGTGCATTAGATACCTTTTTTGTACAGGCAACTAAACCAATATCTATCTTATCGACTTCTTTAGGATTTGGACCAAAAACTTGGAAATCAATAACTGCATCTGATCCATCCATAGGGATATGTTTCCTAGCTTCAAAAGTCATTGATGAAAAGAGTTCATCTTCTGGCATATCCATTGTTGTAATTTGCTTTACGCTTACATTTGTCCCATTAAGGCTTGTCACCAATTTCTTTACTCTCTTGGGATTAATATTCATCTCACGCATTAATTCCCTTACAGCCATTACCCACATGGGTTTAGTAATTAATTCTGGGTCATAAGACTTATTTTGATCTGGAACAAGTCGAATACCTGTATTTACAATTTTTGTTCCACCTCTATTTTTTTCTAATAGAACAGCTTTAACAAATTGTCTACCAATATCTAATCCAAGATTCATTTTGTATCCTTTAGTGTAATTTGATCTACTTCACCATATGATTTGATAATTAATATGGCACCCCCCGTTGAGCTACTACTTGTAGGGTACATAGGAGGAGGTCCGAAATCGCTAAAATTATAATCATAATGATAATCTTTATCATAACCTATACCTGGCGATACCGGATATGGTCCTGGAGCATTTCTTTTCATATAACCCCGTTTATTTTGAGTTACTGAACCCCATAAAATCATTTGTCCTCTAATATCACTATTGCCAGTCACTTGAGGAAAAGCAGATGTGGGATTACGAAATGGACCCCTCCCGTCAGCTTTTGAGTTTACAGGACTAGAGAATTCTGGCCCATTTAGATCGTTATTACTAATAGAGTTTTGCCAGTAATGAGCAACGAAAGAGTCGTTCATAGCTAAAAGTGCACCATTAATAATTATATCTGATCCATTTGCCTGGTTTTTAGCACCATTTTCCGCAGTATTTGCAATAATGATATTTGCTCCAGAAATAAGCCCTAACCTATTTCTTGTACCATAAACAATTTCTCCGGTTAAGGAATTGGAATCATCATACAATATATCATCCATCAACCAAATATTCCCCCATACTCTATCTACAATAGAAATGTCATCGTGTCTTCTATATTCAGTATAATTATCTGTTACAATACTAAATTTCCCATCTACTGTTCCACGAACCCTAACTTGTCCACCTTTGACATAAATAACTGCAAAATCAGTAAAAAAAGTTGTGGGTGGTAAAATATCGGGACTATTATTTATAGGCTCAAAATCAAAATGATGAAATCCACTTGATTCACAAACGCTTGTCCCATTATTTGGATGATTATGATAATTTGCAAAGTTATTAAATGGAACTGTATTATCTAAACCACCTTGAAAGGCTAGTGTAACTTCTTCACCAGATGTAAATGGGTTTGCAAAAAATTGGCCTAAACTTTGAACACCGAAAACAAAAAACCCATTTATCTGATCTGTAGTAGTCATGACACCTACCCATCCTTTATTAGAATCCGGATCAGCTGAACGCACTAAAACAGTGTCTCCTATTTCGTACATTTCTAGCGTATTACTAGCATCATTTCCTTCTATATCTTCAGAATCAACATATAGTGTATCCATAAAATATACCTGCATGGTAGAGTCAAAAGGACCATCAAAAGCAATACTT
>Ga0208261_1000231_pt1 | contig 23537 bp, 22 predicted proteins | sample Knorr_S7_td_DCM__FD_185595 | JGI IMG/M metagenome (GOLD analysis project Ga0208261, IMG submission 185595) | Marine microbial communities from Southern Atlantic Ocean transect - Knorr_S7_td_DCM_ad_131m_LV_B (SPAdes) (version 3) | ecosystem: Environmental > Aquatic > Marine > Oceanic | place...
CTCTGGTTTACCAGTTGTATCATCAGATGCATTGCTGGGTAGCTACGTTTGGAAGGGATAAGCGCTGAAAGCATATAAGCACGAAGCCCATCCTAAGATAAGATTTCTCATATCGTAAGATAATAAGAATCGTTGGAGATGACGACGTTGATAGGCTATAGGTGTAAGTACAGTAATGTATTCAGCCAAGTAGTACTAATTTTTCGAAGGCTTTTTCAATAGTTTTTATATGACTTGTGTTTTAATTGATTTATTTCGTCTAAGTTAATTTCCATAAAGCTTACCGGTGACAATAGCATAGAGGCCACACCCGTTCCCATCTCGAACACGGAAGTTAAGCTCTATAGCGCCGATGGTACTTCACGGGAGACTAGTGCGGGAGAGTAGGACATTGCCGGTATTTATTTTTTTTATATATTTGTATATTATTTTTTATGCAAAAACTCATCAAAACATTTATATCTAATTGTCCTGAAGACACTATTCAGTTTGCTAAAGATTTGTCCACGACTATTTCGTATGGATCTACAATTTTTATGATTGGAGATTTAGGTTCTGGTAAGACAACATTTACTAAAGGTTTTGCCGCTGGTTTAGGCTATTCAAATGAAGTTCAGTCACCAACTTATCCTATTTTGAATGAATATTCAAATTCAAATAATTTTATTTATCATTTTGATTTGTATCGTTTAAAATCAGTTTCAGAATTTTTAGAAATTGGTGGCATTGAATATCTTTCTAGTCAAAATGGAATATGTATAATTGAATGGCCTGAACTTATCGAAGGTTTTGATATTGATAATAAATTTAAAATTTCTTTTTCAGTTAATGACGACATTTCAGGTAGAAAAATTGAGGTTTATAAATGATTCTTTTGGGTATAGAATCTTCAAGTAGAAAATTATCAGTAGGTTTAATGAAAGACAAAATTTTTTCTGAGCTTTCTTCAGAAAAAATTAATGATACAGCAAATAGCCTGCCAATATTATCCAAGCAAATAATTAATAAAGCTTTATTAAGCTTTGAAGATCTAAATGCGATTTGTATTTCAGCTGGTCCAGGTTCTTTTACAGGTTTAAGGATTGGTATGAGCTATGCAAAAGGTATTGCTTTAGCTTTAAATATTCCGATTGTACCAATATCAACTTTTGATTCTTTGGCACATGATAATACTGTTAAAAAACTATCAGTTCTAATTTATTCTCATGGAAATACATTTTATATATGTGAATATAATTTAGACAATGGAAAACTCTCAAAATCCACGGAGCCTAAAGTTATTTTAAAAGAAAATGTTTTGAAATTATCTCATAATATAGTTTTCAATGGACCTCAAAATATTTTTGAAGATTTAAAAGCACATAATTTAAAAATAGAATTCAAAGAGCTTAGTGTAGAAAATATTATTAAAATTTCTCAAAAGAATTTTAGGTTGTTAAAAACAAAATCTTTGGACAATTTAGTTCCTGAATATGTTGGTAATTTTGAGGTGAAATAAGATGAGCTGGTTTACCCGAAAAAAACAAAATATAGAAAAAAATCCTAAGAAAGATTTGCCGAGCGACTTATGGATTAAATGTCCAAACTGTGGCGAAATTCTTTATATACCAGAATTAGAAGCTAATAACTTCATTTGTCATCATTGCAATTTTCACTTTCCTATAACTAGCGAAAAATATCAAGAGATTATTCTTGATGAAAAAGTTGATAGTCTTTTTTCTGAAGTAACTTCTATTGATATGCTAGGATTCAAGGCCAATAAATCTTATGAAGAGATACTGGAAAAGGTTCCTAATAATAAAGAAGCAGTTGATTGTTTTTTTGGTAAAATTCAAGAAAGAAAAGTAGTGTTATGTATTATGAACTTTAAATTTATAGGCGGTAGCATGGGAAGTGCTGTGGGTGAAAAAATTTCAAAAGCTATTAATCTGGCAAGTGAAAAAAATTGTCCAATTATAATTTTATGTCAATCAGGTGGAGCAAGAATGCAAGAAGGAGCTCTATCATTAATGCAATTATCTAAAATTAGTACTCATCTTGCGAAGTTTTCCAAAAAGGGTGGATTATACATTTCAATTTTAACTTATCCTACTACCGGTGGTGTTACAGCTAGTTTTGGTATGCAAGCAGATGTTACAATTGCTGAACCAAAAGCGTTGATTGGATTTGCTGGACAGAGAGTAATTAAACAAACTACAAGTCAAGAATTGCCTGACCATTTTCAAACATCTGAATTTTTAAAAGAAAAAGGTTTTATTGATCTTGTAGTTGATAGAAAAAATCTAAAAAATAGCATTTCAAATGTATTAGAAGTTTTAACATGAAAAATAAAGACAAAATATTAATTTTAGATTTTGGCTCTCAATATACTCAACTTATTGCTCGCAGAGTTAGAGAGATAGGTGTTTTTTCAGTAGTAAAACCATCTTCTTTGTCTGTTGATAAAATTATCGAGATGAATCCATCTGGTATTATACTTTCAGGAGGACCTGAAACTGTAACAATAAGTTCTTCGCAAAAAGTTGATAAATCTTTATTAGAAGCAAACATACCAATTTTAGGAATATGTTATGGAATGCAAACCATTGCTAATGAGCTTAGCGGTTCAGTAGTTACATCAAACGTAAGAGAATTTGGTCATGCTAAAATTTCTTGTGTTAATCAATCTGTTTTATTTAATAATATAAGCTTCGATTCAAACAAACTTGATGTTTGGATGAGTCATGGTGATAAGGTAGATTTGCTTCCTGAAAATTTTGAAATCATTGCTTCTTCAAAAGATTGTCAAATAGCTGGATTTCAAAATGAAAAGCTAAATATTTTTGGCTTACAGTTTCATCCTGAAGTAACTCATACTGATCAAGGAAAAAAGATTCTAAAAAACTTTATTTTTGAAGTTTGCAAGTGCAGAAAAAATTGGTCTACTTCAGATATTATTGATTCTATGGTTAATAGCGTTCAAGATAAAGTTAAAGATGAAAAAGTCTTATTAGGGCTTTCAGGTGGTGTTGATTCATCTGTAGTTGCAATGTTATTACATAAAGCTATAAAAAATAATTTAATTTGTATTTTTGTAGATCATGGCTTGCTCAGATTAGGAGAAGTAGATGAGGTAATGTCAACCTTTGAAGCTTTAGATATTGATATAAGATTAGTTGATGCATCTGAATTATTTCTTTCAAAACTTTCCGGTGTAACTGATCCAGAACAAAAAAGAAAAATTATTGGAAATACTTTCATTGATGTTTTTGAAATTGAAGCTAATAAAATAAAGGATGTAGATTGGTTAGCTCAAGGAACTATCTATCCTGATGTAATAGAATCTTCTTCTGATGATCATAATTCAAGCGTAATTAAATCACATCATAATGTTGGCGGTCTTCCTGATCGAATGAACTTAAAGTTGTTAGAACCTATCAGAGAGCTTTTTAAAGATGAGGTTAGAAAAATTGGCGCTGAACTAAATACCCCAGAACATATTCTTTTGAGACATCCATTTCCAGGTCCTGGTTTAGGAATTAGAATTATGGGGGACATCAATAAAGAAAGAATTGATATTTTACAAAAAGCAGATAAAATTTTTATTGATGAGCTTAAAGCTAATAACTTGTATGATTCATTGAGTCAGGCATTTGTAGTTTATCTTCCAGTTAAATCAGTTGGTGTTGTTGGAGATGAAAGAAGGTATGAAGATGTTTTAGCATTGAGAGCTGTAGAAACAGTTGATTTTATGACCGCAAATTGGGCGCACCTTCCATACGATTTCATTGGAAAAGTCTCTAATAGAATCGTTAATGAGATTTCTTCGATAAGTAGAGTTGTCTATGACTGTACTGGTAAACCTCCTGCCACTATTGAATGGGAATAGAATGAAAAAAATAATTTTTCTTTTTTTAGCCATTACAATAAGTTTTATTATTTGGCAAAACAGAGTAAACATAGTTATATGGTCCATTCCAAAAATTCTAAATATTATTAACCCGGTTTCATTCGAAGGAAGCTCAAATTGGCAACAAGGTCCAATTGAAAAAAATAATTCAGATCAAAGGCCCAATATCATATTAATATTGGCTGATGATTTAGGTTTCAATGATATTTCTTTTTACAATGGAGGAGCTGGAAGTGGATCTTTAATGACTCCCAATATTGATCAAATTGCTACGGATGGAGTTATTTTTGAAAATGGATATGCAGCAAATGCAATGTGCGCCCAATCAAGAGCATCTATAATGACAGGCCGTTACTCTACAAGATTTGGTTTTGAATTTACTCCTTTATTTCCTGGAGCAAATAAATTAATGGAATGGATTATTAATATTGAAGATCCAGAACTTAAAGTAAAATTTCAAAAAGACGCCTATGCAGATTTAGAAAATGTTTTTTCAGCTGGAGTACCATCATCAGAAATTACCATAGCTGAAGTATTAAAAAATTCTGGATATTATACTGCTCATGTTGGAAAATGGCATCTTGGAAGGGTTGATGGAAGTCATCCTAATGATCAAGGTTTTGATGATAGTCTATTAATGGAAGGTGGATTATATCTTCCTGAAAATGACAAATCAGTAGTTAATGCTAAATTTGATAATCCTGTCGATAATATGGTTTGGGCAAGATCTCAGTTCAGCGTATCTTTTAACAAAGGTCCAATCTTTAAACCTGGAGGATATCTTACTGATTACTATACTGACGAAGCAATTAAAGTAATTGAAAAAAACAAAAATCGTCCATTTTTTCTTTATTTGGCACATTGGGCCGTTCATAACCCTCTACAAGCCTTAAAAAAAGACGTAGATGCCGTAAGTCATCATACAAAACCTCACAATCTTCAAGTTTATTCTGCTATGATTAGAGCTTTAGATAGGAGCATTGGAAGAATACTTGATACATTAGATCAAAATGATCTTTCAGAAAATACTCTGATAATTCTAACAAGCGATAATGGCGGAGCTAGCTATATTGAGCTTTCTGATATTAATAAGCCATATAGAGGTTGGAAGTTAACTCATTTTGAAGGTGGAATGCACATACCATTCATGGCTAAATGGCCAAGAGAAATTGATGCTGGAACTTCTTTTGAGCCAGTAGTTCATCATAATGATATTTTTCAAACTATTGCAGCGGCTGGAAAAGCTGATATACCAAAAGATAGAAAACTTGACGGTTTTAATTTTCTTCCATTTGTAAAAGGTGAAAAAAATGGAGAAATACATCAAACTATTTTTTGGAGACAGGGTCATCAGCAGACAGTTTTACACAAAGAGTGGAAATTAATTAGAACAAATAATAAAGATCAAAAATGGTTGTTTAATCTTAATGAAGATCCAACCGAAAAAAATAATTTGGTTAAAAATTTTCCTGATAAAGTTAATTTTCTAGATAGCCTTCTTGATGATCATAATTCCGAACAATTAGATTCAATGTGGCCAAGCGTAATTAATTCGCCAATTTTAATTGATAAGCATTTTGGAGAAGATTATGAAGAGGGCGATGAATACATTTATTGGCCAAATTAATGAAAATAAATAATTCTAATATTTGCATTAATGAGTATGAAACAAAATTTGATAAAGATTTTTTTGTTTTAAATAAGGCATGGATAGAAGAAAGTTGGATTTTAGAAGAGTCTGACAAAAAAGATTTACTAAATCCAAAAAAAATTGTTGATAACGGTGGACAAGTTTTCTTTGCTGTAGAAAGTCAGAGTGCAGTTGGCACAGTGGCAATGATTAAGAGCTCAGAGTATAAGTTTGAATTAGCTAAAATGACAGTAAAAGAAAATTATAGAGGAAAAGGAATTGCTAATATGCTAATGGATCAGTGCCTTGATTTTGCAAAGCAAAAAAATGCTAAAGAAATTTTTTTAATATCAAACGATTCATTAACTATAGCTAGGAACCTTTATGATAAATATGGTTTTAAAGAAGTAGATTTAGATTCTCAGAAATATGATAGGGGAAACGTTAAAATGACACTTAAAATAACAAATTAAAAATTAATGCATTTAATGTATATTTAATCATGTGTGGAATAGTTGCATATAAGGGCCCAAAAAATTGTTATCCAATCTTAATAGATGGATTGCATCGTTTAGAATATCGAGGGTATGATTCAGCAGGTGTTGCTTGTCTTACTGATGGAAAAATTTCAATTACAAAAAGAAGAGGAAAGGTTATTCAGCTAGAGCAAGGGCTTAAAACCGACGGAAAATTTCAAAATTGTGATGGTTCAGGCATTGCACATACACGCTGGGCTACACACGGAAAGCCAAATCAAATCAATGCTCATCCACACAAAGATCAATCAGGAAATATTGTATTAGTTCATAACGGAATTATAGAAAATTATAATCCAATTAAAAAATTTTTAAAATCAAAAAAAATAAAATTTAAATCTGAAACTGATACAGAAGTATTAGTTCAATTGATTGGCTATTTCTTTAACAAAGGAAAACTGAATTTTGAACAGTCTGTAAGAGCAGCCCTTCAAAGAGTAGATGGGGCTTATGCGATTGTTGTCTTAAATAAGAAAGAGCCTGATGTTATGATCGCAGCTAGAAAAGGTAGTCCGCTTGTTTTAGGAGTAAAAGACGGTGAATTTTTTGTTGGTAGTGATATTTCTCCAATTATTAAACATACTCAGCAAATTGTATATCTTGAAGATTCTCAAATGGCAATTATTAAAGACGATGAATATAAAATAACTTCAATTGATAAAGACGTGAGCCTTCCAAAAAAAGTTGAAAAAATAGATTTCAAAATTGATGATTACGATAAAGGGAAGTTTAAATACTTTATGCATAAAGAAATCCATGAACAAATTGATACGATCTCAAACACTATTACAGGTAGAGCAAAAAAAGATAGGGTTTACCTTAATGGATTACTTGAATATTGGGCTCAAATCAAAGAAGCAGATAAGATATTTATTACTGCTTGTGGTACCTCATGGCATGCTGGACTCATAGGTAAAAATTTAATTGAAAGATTTGCAAAGATACCTGTTCATGTTGAATATGCTTCTGAGTTTAGATATAATAAAACTTTAATTGATAATAATAGCGTTGTAATTGCTATTTCACAATCTGGTGAAACAGCTGATACTCTTGCTGCAATAAAAAAAGCTAATGAGCATGGAGCAATTACAGTTGGTATTTGCAATGTTCCTGGAAGTTCAGTATCTAGAGAAACAAATTGTGGAATTTTTACAAGATGCGGTCATGAAGTGGGAGTTGCATCAACTAAAGCATTTACTGCACAAATAAGTATTCTATATCTTTTAGCGCTTAAATTAGCAGCTTCCAACGATGCTATTAGCAAAGCATCTCTTAGGTCTCATTTAGATTTTAGTGACAGCATAAAAAAAATTAAAAATGTGCTTAAAAAAGAAAATGAAATCAAAAAAATTGCTTTAAAATATAAAAATGCTAATGATTTTTTGTATTTAGGAAGAGGTCTTAATTTTCCTATAGCTTTAGAAGGAGCGCTAAAATTAAAAGAGATATCTTATATCCATGCAGAGGGCTATCCAGCTGCTGAAATGAAGCATGGTCCAATTGCTTTAGTTGATAAGAATATGCCGAATGTCTTCATTGTACCAAAAGACAAAACTTATGATAAAATCATCTCAAATATTGAAGAAATAAAATCTAGAAAAGGAAAAATTATTATCATTACAGATTCAAAAGATAAGATTTTAAGAGATCTTGCAAATGATTTAATACTCATTCCAAAAACAAACCATTTCATGTTTTGTCATTTAGCAACAATAGTTCTTCAATTGTTTGCATATTATATAGCAGTTGGTAAAAATCTAAATGTAGATCAACCAAGAAATTTAGCAAAATCTGTAACTGTCGAGTAGAGTTTGAAGTGGATTAAAATATGAATAATAAAATTCCACCTCCAATAGTCACTTTCATTTGTGGTATTGCAATTTATTTTTCAAAATCATTCTTTAATCAATTTTTTAGTTACAGTAATAATAAAATTAGTCTATTTCTTTTAATTTTAGGATTGGTTGTATTTATATCAGCTGTAAAATCATTTAATAAGCAAAAAACAACTATTAATCCTTTAGAACCTCGCAAAGCATCTTCTTTAGTTGTTTCTGGGATATTTAAATTTTCAAGAAATCCAATGTATCTTGGAATGTTGATTATTCTATTATCCATATCTTTTAATTTTAATCTTATTGGAGGTCTGACTATATCTTTGTTTTTCTATATGTTCATAACAAAGTTTCAAATTTTTCCAGAAGAAGAAGCAATGAATGATTTATTTGGAGATGAATTCATTAATTATTCCAAGAAAACTAGAAGATGGATTTGATGATAAAAGGATAACTTTATGAATTTATATTTAGCCCTACTTTTTGCAATTTTATTTGAAGTAACTGGAACGATGTTACTTCCATTAACTAAAGAATTTTCAAAATTAATTCCAACTAGCTTAGTTATAATTTTTTATTCCTTATCTTTTTATTTATTATCTGTTGCTGTTGTAAAATTGCCATTATCAATTGTTTATGCCTCTTGGGCAGGGTTGGGTGTTTTTTCTGTAGCTATATTAAGCTATCTTTTTTACAAACAGCCGTTAAACTTTCCAACAATTATTGGACTATTCTTAATTGTAATTGGTGTTGTTCTGGTAAATGTGTTCAAAACTGATTAAATAACCTTATATTTCAGATAATGAGATTAATTGTATACATAATATTTTTTACTAGTTTATTTGCTCAAAATATTGATAATGAAGCCAATGAAATATTTATTGAATCACTTGTTGATGATTTAAATCGTCAAAGGAATAATTCCGTTATTAAAAGAGTAGATGATAGTGGAATTTTAGAAACTATTTATGCGAACCATGCACAAGTAATTAAAATTAAGGCTTTATACAATCTTGAAGAATTTGATTTAGCTCTAAATGAAGCAAAAAATATTAATCCTCTAAGTTTCCCTGCAAATTTAAAAACATCTTTTTATATCACCATGGGAGATATTTATTCATCTAAAGGTTACTATAATTTTGCTTTTCAAAATTATATAGATGCAAGAAGATCTAATAATGATTCTCGTTCAAAAAAACCTATTAATAGGAGAATTGCAAAAATCATACCATTAGATCTTGACTACAAAAATTTAGAATTAATGAAAATTTTAGAAGAAGATAAAGGAAATGTAAATATTATTCTCTTAGCTCAATCTTTTTCGTTGGTTTATAATAATTCGGATAATGTATTAAATAAATTTAATGAAATTGATCAAAGCTTTTTAGAAAGAGAGTTCAGATCAAATTATAACTTTTTAAAAAGAAATATTGAATCAAAAACTTCATTTTCTAGGAAAGTTGGAGTTGTTCTTCCATTATCTGGAGAAAAACTAGAAATTACTAATGCTTTTTTGAAAGGGTTGTTACAAGCAAATCTTAATTCTCAGTCTAGAGATAAAATACAATTTATTATAATTGATAATTACAAAGATCCTATATTGACTGTGGAAGCATTTAAGGATTTGGTTGAAAGGCATAATGTTAGTGCTATAATTGGTCCTTTATTGGATAAAAATTTAATTGCTGGAGCAAGCTCTATTTCTTCAACAAACATCCCAATTTTCGCTCCTTTTACTTCATTAAATAATCTTGATAATGTTAATAAAAATATTTATTTACTTAATTCATCTATTGAGTTTAAAAATCAACTGTTAGCAAATCATTCATTAAATAATTCAGAATTAAATAATATTGCAGTAATTGCCCCAAGAACAGAACTTGGAATTAAAGAGGTTGATTCATTTTTAACTGCATTAGATAAACTCAATAAAGAGCCAGTATATATTGGCTGGTATGAGGAAAATTCTGCTATAGATCTTCGTCCTAATTTTAGAGAATTAAGGCAAATAGCTTGGGATATAGAGACAAAAGATGAATATCAAGAATTCCTAGGTGTAGAAATTGATGTTTTAGATTCTATGTTTGATGTTGATAGTGATGAAGTATATGACATGTTTAATATAGAGCAAGAAGAATCAATAGATTCAACAAAAGTTATTTTAGAAACTATTGATGGATTATTTTATCCTGTAAGCGAAAGTGCTTTAGAGTTTGTTGCTTCTCAAGTTTCTCTATCAAATTTAGAAACTCAATTATTAGGTAATGAAAATTGGTTAGATATTGATTTGCTCAGGCAAGAAAATATATCTCCACATATTTCAGATATGTTGTTTGTTTCAAATTACATACCTAAGTATTTAAATGATAGCGAGTTTGATTATGATAATTCTTTGAATAATGTATTTCATTTTGGAATAGATTTTTCAAATTTTCTAATTAACTCAAGTTTTCAAAATTCTAAATTTATTTTTAATTCTAATTCAAGCTATGATGGAATAACCAGAAATTTTGATTTTTCAAATTCAAATTCAAATCAAGCATCAAAGGTTATTAGGTTTTCAAATAGAAAAATATTTAACTCTAATTAATTATCTATGATTTTTGATTTTTCAGACAAAATCAATGTAAAAGGTTTGAAGATTATTTTTTCAAATGATGAATTAGATAGTCATTTTATTAAAAGAGATGTTTTTTCAATGTTACAAACTCATTCAACAAATCTGAAGGTTGTGAAAGAGAAAAAAGTAGTCTATAATAATACAGATGGAATTTTTTCTACTAAAAAATTTAATGTTTTAAAAATTAAAACTGCAGATTGCCTACCAATTTTCTTTTTCCACAAAAATCATAATATTTTTGGAGTAGTTCATGCAGGTTGGAAGGGTCTTAAAGATGGAATCATTGAAAAATCAATAAATCTAATTAAAAATCATGTTGATGATATAATTGATATTGAAGTACTTATTGGTCCTTCAATTTCAAAGAAAAATTATGAGGTTCAAAAAGAATTTATTGACTATTTTGGAAGTGAATTCATTGATGAAATTGATAATAAATTATTTTGTGATTTAAAAGGTATTGCAAAATCTAAATTAAAAACATTTGGATTAAAAAATATTATCGATACTAATCAATGTACTTACGAAAATAAAAATTTCCACTCTTTTCGAAGAGATAGAACTTCAAAGAGAATGATTGGACTAATTTATTATGAATGAATTGATTAATTATATTATTCTGGGAATAATTCAGGGATTAACTGAGTTTTTTCCAGTCAGTAGTTCAGGACACCTTGTTCTTTTTCAAGACTATTTAAAAATAACTAATGAAGGAGCCTCTGCTGAAATTATCGCACACTTTGGAACACTTTTTAGTATTTTGTTATTCTATAGATCTTCTTTTTTTTCTTCTATCAATGAAGATGATTTTTTCAATATTAAGACTATTAAACTTTTAGTAATATCAACAATACCTGCTATTATTTTTGGGCTTATATTTGATTTTGAACAATTTTTTAATTATAGTTTTGTCCAATACTCATTAATGGCTAATGGATTTTTAATTATCTTTATGAGTCTTCTTAAAAATTCATTTTCTTTTGATTTAAATCTTAAATCAGCATTACTCTTAGGACTTTTTCAATCAGTTGCCATTCTTCCTGGTATATCAAGATCTGGAATGGTAATTAGTTCTGCTTTAATGTTAGGATTAAATAAGGAAAAATCTATTCAATATTGTTTTTTTATGGTTGTTCCAATAATTATTCTTTCTATTGTATATGAATTACTCTTTTCTTCAGGCTTTGAAGCTATCAATATTGTTGATGGAATAGGATTGTTTGTATCATCATTTATTTTTGGATATTTTAGTTTGTATTTTTTGGTTCAATTTTTGAAAAAATTTGATTTTTGGTGGTTTGGACTATATTGTATAATTGTGAGTATAATTTCATGATTGAAGTAATATTTATTTTATATCTATCATTAATTATCTTTGTTGGGATTTTATCAAACAAATTTGTTTCATCTCAACTTGACTTTCTATTAGCAGGAAGAAAGCTCGGACCATGGGTAACTGCATTTTCTGAAAGGGCATCTGGAGAATCTGCATGGCTACTTTTAGGTTTACCAGGAGCAGCAATTGCTGTTGGTTATGGAGAAATCTGGGCAGTAATTGGAATTACAGTTGGAATTATTTCATCATGGTTCTTAATTGCAGAAAAGTTACGATATGAAACAGAAAAACTTAATTCATTAACAATCCCTGACTTTCTTGAAAAAAAATTTAATGACTCTTCTGGATTAATTAGGACAATATCAGCTTTAATCATTGGTATATTTTTTACTTTTTACGTTTCTGCACAGTTTCATGGATCTGGAAAAATTTTGAATACTATTTTTGGAATTGAACCATTATATGGCATTACTCTTAGCGCAATCATAATAATAATATATACTATTTTAGGAGGTTTATTAGCAGTTGCGTGGACAGATTTGATTCAAGGTATATTAATGATTGGTACTTTAGTTATTTTACCACTTGTTGGAGTTTTTGAGCTTTTATCATTTGATCAAAGCTTATCAGAGTTATTAAGATTTAGCGATTTAGAACGCAATTCAGTTTTTGCAGGTTTATCAGGTCTTGGTGCAGTTTCCGTTGCTCTTGGAGGAATGAGTTGGGGATTAGGATACTTTGGTCAACCGCATTTGCTTATAAGATACATGGCAATCAAATCAGTATCTGATATCAAAAAAGCAAAATGGATTGCTGCTTTTTGGGCTATTCCAGGTATTTCTGGAGCTTTCATGGTAGGAATTATTGCAGTTGGTTATTTTGGAGAAGATTTTTTTATAGGAAAGGATACTGAAATTGCGATGCCTTTATTGGCTCAAACATTACTTCCTGCTTGGATAGCTGGATTATTGATTTCAGGGGCTGTAGCAGCAATGATGTCTACAGCAGATTCTCAACTGTTGGTTTCTACTTCAGCAATTAGCGAAGATTTAAGGTTAAATAAAGTCATTAAAACCAAAAATTCTGATAAATTAACAAACACAAGATACATCACAATTATTCTTGGTTTATTTGCATATTGTACTGCAATATATTCTGAGGTTTCTGGAGATACTATATTTGGAATTGTGAGTTTTGCATGGAGTGGATTAGGTTCATCTTTTGGTCCTGCAGTAATTTTATCACTTTGGTGGTCAAAAACAACTAGGAAGGGTATCATCGCTGGTTTATTAACTGGCTCTATAGTTACAATTATCTGGGGAAGTAGTACATTCTTACAATCAATTATTACTGAAAGGTTAACAAGTTTTGTATTTGCATTTATTGCTGTTATTATTGTTAGCTTAATGTCGAAGAAAGAAGAAAATTTTAATAGAGAAGAGTCAGATTCACAAATTCAATCAGGGAGTTATGGAATCTCTTAGAAATTCATAAAATAATAAAAATGATTAAAGCATTAAAATTCTTATCTGGACAAAAAAAATCTTTAAATGAAGACCATCTTTTAGTTGGAGATAATGATTTTCTGTATTTATTTATTAAAAATCAAATTTTAGATAATTCACAAAATGACAGAGAAACATTTATATTTGATTGTGCTGATAAAAGTGAATCAATAGATCAGTTAATTAATGTTTTAGGATCACAAGATTTATTCGCCAGTGAAAAATTCATTATAATAAAAAATATAAACAAATTAAGTAAAAAGAATTCAGAGATTTTGTTATTAAATATTAAATCTGACAATCCAAATCAAATTCTTTGTATAGATAATAGTTTTTTATCATTTAACTATAAAACAAAAGAAAATGTAATCAAAAGCACTTCAACAAAAGAATTTTCAAAAATACTTAATGTAATTGACATTTCAACACCTTTTGAAAGTGAAATGAAACAATGGATTGAATTATTTGCTCAAAAGCTTGACATAAAAATAAGTAATAATTATTCACAAAAAGTTATTGAGATCTTTGGTAACAATTTTTCTGAAATATTTAATGAAATGTCAAAATCAAGTTTAGTATCTGATAATGAAAATGATCTAGTCAACTCCTTAGAAAAAGCAGGTAATATTCATAAAGATAAGCAGTTATGGGAATTAAATTATGCAATATGTGATAGAAGTGTTGATAAAATTTTCGAAAATGGATTATCAATTATGAAGCAATATGGTCTTCCATTCGTTATAAATTCCATATTCAATATTATTGAAGCAATTTTTTTGACAAAGAAAAATAATGGAACATTATTTGAATCATCTAGTAGAAGTATTAGAGGAAATGTTATTAAGAGAATCAGTTCAGCATCTAATAATTATTCTCTTTTAGAGCTTGAACATGCTATTAATGCACTTTCTAAAATTGATATTAAAATAAAAACACAAAAAGTTATTGATGAGACAGAATTTGCAAATATTATCAACGGAGTCTTCAGAGGTGAATGATAAGTTCAAATTTTCTGATGAGAAATTAATTCTCAGATTTCAAGAAGGTGATATAAATGCTTACAATGAGCTTGTAAAGAGGTATAAAGATAGATTATTAAATTTCGTCTTTAGATATTTCAATAATGTTGAACAAGCCGAAGATGTTGTTCAAGATACTCTTATTAAATTATATACCCATGCAAGTTATTATAAAAATGTTGCAAAATTTTCAACATGGATTTTCACTATAGCAAAAAATAATGCTTTAACAGAATTAAGAAAAAATAAAAGAAAGAAGACAGATTCTCTTTGGACTGATGATGGAAAGTTTATTGATATAAGTTCAAAGGAAGAATCGCTAGAATCTAAAGTGCAAAACGAAATAGCAATAGATCAATTAAACAAGTTTTTAGACGAGATTCCTGAAAATTTTAGAATTGCAGTAGTTTTAAGAGATTTTCAGGAACTTTCGTATGAAGAAATAAGTAAAATACTGGAAATACCAATTGGTACGATAAAATCAAGAATTAATAGAGGTCGTATACAGTTGGCTGAAAAAATGAAACATTTTAAGGAGTAGATATGGATTATAATAAATTTGAAGATAGAATTTCTGATTGGATTGAAAATTCAATGGATATCAAGGATCGCAAGGAATTTGAAAAATTTCTTGCTGAAAACCCAGAATATCAGTCCAAAGTTGATTCTGTTAGAAATTCAATTAATATTATGAAGTCTGCTCCTTCTTTAAAAACTTCCGAAGCTTTTGATAGCAAACTTCAAGACCGTATTAATTCTATTAATAATAGTGAAAAATCAAGTACTGGCATTCTAGGTTTTTCAAGGCAAAATTTTGCTTACTTAACTTTATCAGTTTTTTGTATTTTTATGCTATCAGCTTACTTGTTACAACCTTCTGAATCAAATTACTATATAGCTGATGAAGATACCGCTTCAGAGGAATCTGCTTCCGATCAAGACGACACTGAACTTAAAGAAGTAGAGTTGCTAAATGATGTAAATGGTTCATTTGTTAGCGATAAAGATTAATTTTCATAGAATTGTAAATCTCCAATCTGAGATGTAATTTGCATAGTTATGCGTATAAAGTATCTATTAACTATTATTACACTATTTTTGGTGAATTGTTCTTCTAGTACACCTGAATTATCTCCAGAACCTAAAAAAGTATCATCTCAGTTAGATACAATTCAAAACACTAAAAAAGATCCGTTCGAAGGAGTCCAATTTTTTATGGACGGTATGATGTTTTTTGAGCAGGGTAATTACGCTAGAGCCATTTTAGAATTTCAAGATGCTATTGATGCTGGATCAAATTCAGCCGAGGTAATTTTTAATATGTCTGAAGCTTACTGGATGTTACAGAAATTTGATAAAAGTATTTTTTATGCACGAAAAGCCATTTCATTGGATAATAGTGCTTTAGATTACAAAATATCTTTAGGTAAAAAATTTATTGCTTTGGATGATTATGAGTCCTCTTTAATTATTTTTAATCAAATAGTTGAGGCAGACCCTGATAATGCTGATATATTGTTTATCATTGGAGACTTAAAGGCTGAATTAAATGATATAGATGGTGCTCTTCTTTATTACCAAGAAGCTTATAATAAAAATAATGAATTAATTCTAGCTCTTGAAGTTGCTGCTCAGTTAGCATACAATTCTAACCATAGAGATTTAGCTAAAATATTTAAAAAACTTCTTTTAGCAGATCCCTCAAACTCAGAATATATGAGAGGATATTTGGAGTCTAAAGATGGTGGAAATATTGATGAACTTCTTGAATTATTAACTGTTGAATCAATAAAAGCTAATCCATTTTATAATAACTTATATAACCAAATTGCTTTAGAATATATTCGTTTAGGTAGGTTTGATTTTGCTGAAGAATATTTAAAAAAGTCTCTATCAAAAAAAGATAATGATAGATTTGCATTATATTATCTTTCATTAGTTTATAGGGATATTGGTAGAAATGATCTTGCTCTAGAAGTTTCTAAAAAACATAGTTCATACTATCCAAATGACAAAGAAGGATATATTAATTCTTCAATTTCATTAATTAGCTTACAAAGATATACTGAAGCCATAGAAGAATTAAATATTGCAGTCTCAATTTTTCCTGATGATTTCGAAATAAATTATTTTTTAGGATTAGCAAATTACTCAAATAAAGATTTTGTAGATGCGGAGATATTTTATTCAAAATCTCTATCAATAGATCAAAATTCCGTCGCTGCTATGCATGGACTAGCAATGACATACGATCAAAATGAAGAATGGACTAAGTCTGATGAGCTTTATACAAAATTAATAGCATTAAATGATAAAGATGCTCAAGCATACAATAATTATGCTTATAGCTTAGTAGAAAGAGATGAAGATTTAAACTATGCTTTAGCATTGGCAAAAAAAGCTATTACTATTAGTCCTAATATTTCAGCTTACTTAGATACAATTGGATGGATTTATTATAAATTATCAGAATTTGAAAAGGCCAAAGAGTTTATTAGCCAGGCATTATTATATGAGGATACTAGCCCAGTAATACTTGAACATTATGGAGACGTATTAATTAGCTTTAATGAGATTGAAGAAGCGCTCATATTTTACAATAAAGCACTTCTTCTTGATGAAAATAATGATAAGCTTAAATCAAAAATTTCTTCTTATGAATCTCAATAATAAAATCTTAATAATATTATCTCTAATAATTTTTATTTCATGTTCTTCTAATAATAATTTTCAAATAATTAATTCTGATAAAAATGTTAAAATTGAGGAGCTTGAAAAGAAATATAGTAGAGTGATTGGTAATGGGGTTCTTCAAGGAAAAGGTAAATCAAATTTTTCCTCTACGTTCATATTTGAATCTTCGGATGATAATTCAATTATTGTTTTTAAGGACTTTCTTGGAAGAAGGCAATATATGATTGAAATAAAAGATGATTATAAGAGGTATTTAAATGTTCGAAAGAAAATTGAGATATCAGAAGAGGAGTTTTCTAGATTCTTTCCATTATCTAATCAATTAAATTCAAATTTTTATAGAAGTATTCTTTGGGGGGATGTTGAAGCTCTTAATACAATCGATATTCGATTTAAAAATTCTTATGTTATATCGACAAAGATGATTTTAATTGATGGTAGTAATTATCTAAACGAGATTGTATTTTTACTAAATAATGAAAAGCAAAATTATACAATGAAATTTAATAGAAGAAATTTTGAATAATGAAAAGTTTATCAATTTTAATACCTGTTTTTAACGAAGAAGAGTCCCTTTTAGCTTTATTTAGTGAACTTAAAAATCATTTTGAAAATAATTCTGCTATAGAAGTAATATTTATTAATGATGGATCTTCAGACCAATCACAATATTTAATTGAAAAAGAAATAACTCATCACTCTTCATGGAAGCTAATCAATTTGTATAGAAACTATGGAAAATCTGTTGCTTTACAGTCTGGAATTGATATTTCAACTGGAGAGTTAATAGCTACATTAGATGCCGATCTTCAAGATGACCCAAAAGAGATTATAAATCTAGTAGATGAATTAAAGAACTTTGATGTTATAGTGGGTTGGAAAAAGAATAGGTTAGATCCAATTGAAAAAAGAATTGCTTCAAAAGTATTTAATTTTTTTATCAGAATTTTTAGTGGTTTAAAGATAAAAGATTCCAATTCTGGTATAAAAGTTTTAAAAAGAGAAGTTGCAAAATCATTAAATCTTTATGGAGGAAGACACAGATATATACCTCTTTTAGCTCATCAAAAAAGTTTTAAAGTAAAAGAAATACCTGTTAATCATAGAGAAAGAAAATTTGGTAAATCAAAATATGGAGCTGAAAGATATAAGCATGGTTTTTTTGATTTTTTAACTATTTTATTTCTTGGCAAGTACATGGATAGACCCCTTCATTTCTTTGGCATGATAGGTTTTTTATCAATACTAGCTGGAGTAACAGCTGAAATATACGTGCTTTACCTGAAGTATGTTTTATTTCATTCATTCCAGCAGCACATCGCCATGATTATTTTTGGAAGTTTACTTATTATAACTGGAGTTCAATTATTTACTTTTGGATTAATAGGAGAAATAATTGTAAATAAAAATCATAAAACAAAAAATTTCATAAAAGAAGTAATTGAATAATAATCTTAAAATTGTTTCCATTGGTCCATACTCACCTTTTAGAGGCGGTATTTCAGATTTTAATAAATCTTTAATAAATCAATTAAATCATAATAACAATGTAACAATTCTAAATTTTCAAAAATTATATCCCAACATTTTTTTTCCTGGAAAATCCCAATATAATACCGATTTAGAAGAAGCTTCATCTTTGAGAATTTTAAATCCATTAAATTTTTGTTCGTGGAAAAAAGCTATTAAAAAAATCAATCAATCAAATACTGATATAGCAATTTTTTCTTATTGGCATCCATTTTTTTCACCTATGTATTCATTTATTGCGAAAAGAATTAAAGTAAAAAAAATATATTTTTTAATGCATAATGCTAAATCTCATCAATTTTTCCCTTTTCAAGATTTTTTAATGAAAAAAATGATTAAGCATGCTACTCACTTAGTTGTGATGAACAAAAATGAAATGCGCGCACTTAAAAAATTTAATTTTGAAGGAAAGATTATCGATTCATTCCATCCAATATATAAAATTGATTATAACAATGATGATCGAAATAGATTCAAAAGTGAGTTTGGTATAAAATCAGAACCAACAATACTTTTTTTTGGATTGATTAGACCTTACAAAGGGCTCGATATTTTAATTAACGCTGTAAATAAAATTAAATTTCGAATTCCAAATATTAAAGTCCATATAGTTGGAGAGCCTTACACTAATATGTCAAATTATTTATCACTAATTCAAAAATATGACCTAAAAAGTTTTTTTAAAATTGATACTAACTTTGTTAATGAATCAAAGTTAAAAAAATATTTTCTTAGCTCTGATTTAATAGTACTCCCATATAAAAAAGCTACCCAGAGTGGAATCCTTTCTCTTTCAATGAACTTTAACCTTCCATCAATAGTATCCTCAAAAGGAGGACTCAAAGATTATGTGATTAATAATAAAACAGGATTTATTGTAAATCCAAATCAAGATGATGTATCATCTGCGATTCTTACTTTCTTTGAAAATAAATTGTATAATCAAATGAGCTTAGAAATTGCAAGACACAAAAAGAATTTTTCTTGGGAAAAATTTGAAGAAACTTTAGAGCTAAATGAGTAAAAATATCCATATGCAAAAAGCTCATATCATTGTTCTAACTTGGAATAATGAGAATCTTCTAGAAAGATGTCTAAAATCAATAAATAATGTGGATTATAGCGATTTTACAATTACTGTTATTAATAATAACTCTTCGGATAATACAGTAAGCATGATAGCTGAAAAATTTCCAAACGTTTCAATAATTAATAATAATAAAAATTTGAAATTTGGTGCAGGATACAATTCTGGATTAAAAAAGATGAATATTGAAGATGATGATTTCATGATTTTATTAAATGATGATACAATTGTAGGTAAGGACTTCATTGATGAGTTAATTACACCGTTCTTTGATGACAAGAAAGTAATTATTACAGTTCCTAAAATATTGTATTCATCTAATATTAATAAGGTTTGGTATGCCGGAGGAAAAATAGATCTTTGGAGAGGATTGATTTATCATATTGGAATAAGAGATTTTGATGGACCTAAGTACTCATTTTTAAGTGAAACTCAATATGCTACAGGATGTTGTATATGTTTAAAAAATGATGATCTAAAAAAACTTAACTACTTTGACGAAACTTTTGATATGTACTGCGAAGATGTAGATTTATCACTAAAAGCTCATCAATTAAATAGAAAAATTATTTATGCTCCAAAGTCAGTTATTCTTCATAATGTATCTCAGTCATTAGGGGAACATTCATTTAAAAAAAATTCATTAAAGTTGAAAAATCATTTAAAAATTTTTTGGAAGCATGCATCTGGGATACAGTTAATTTCAATTTCTTTTTATTGGATATTTTTTCATTTACCATATCAACTTATAAGATGGTTATATTTAAGAAATAAATGAGTAATAAATCGTCCAGTCAGAAAACAATTCTTAGTGAAGCTTTCTTGTCATTCTCAGGAATGACACTTGGTTCTGTTTTTAGATACATTTTTTCAATAGTAATGGCAAGATTCCTAGGTGCACAAATGTTGGGTATTTATTCCCTAGGAAATGCTGTAACTAGAATTGCTGAAATATTTGCGCTCATGGGTCTTGATAATGGTGTTTTAAGATTTGTAAGTAGAGATACTGAAAATAAAGAGAACGTTAAAAATTCTATTTACTCGTCTTTAAAGCTTGGATTCCTATCTAGCATTATAATTTCAATTATTTTATTTTGCTCTGCTGAATTAATAGTAAATAATTTGCTTAATGAAGATAATTTTTTAATTATAGTAATTAAGATATTTGCACTTAGTCTACCTTTCTCCGTTTTAACATTAATATCATCATTTGCCACTCAGGCTTTTAAAATTTTGAAGTATAAGATTTTTGTAAACCAAATTGTGAATCCACTAACACTTCTTATTGCTTTTTTAGCATCATATCATTTTCTTGGAACCAAGCTATCAATTTTGATTCCAACAGTAATATCTGCAGTTGTAGGGTTAGTTTTTATAACAAAATTTTTAAGTAATTTTTCTGATATTAATTTTAATCATCTCATAAAATCAGATGTTAATAAAGAAATTTTAAGATTTTCTATACCTTTAATGTTTGTTTCAGCCATTGGTATTATAATGCATTGGGTGGATATAATAATGTTAGGAGTTTTATCTAACGCTATAGATGTCGGAATGTATCATCCGATTGATCGTACCGCTGGATTAGTTAGGATGATATTATTTGCTTTTGCTGGAATTTTTGCACCAATATTTTCAGAGCATTATTTTAAAAATAATATTTCTGGCATGAAAGAATCATATCAATCATCCTCAAAATATATCCTAATGTTTTCTTTTCCAGTATTTATTTTCTTATTTGTTTTTGCAAACCCAATGTTATTGTTATTTGGATCAGAATTTCAAAATGCTGATGCATTAAAGATTTTATTAATTGGAATTTTCATTCAAACAATTTTTGGTTTAGGCTCTTCAACACTCTCCATGAGTGGAAACACTAAATTTAATTTATTCAATGTTTTAATTGCTCTTATTTTAAATATATCTTTGAATTATATATTAATTCCCCAGTATGGTATAGTGGGAGCAGCCCTTGCAACTACTTTAGCATTATTTATTTTAAGCATTTTAAGATTTGTCGAAAATATAGTTTTAATGAAACTAAATTTATTTTCTATAAAGCTTTTAAAACCTATTATATCAGGCTCAATAACATTTTTATCTATTAATTACCTAAGAAGTATATTTTCAAATTTATTTAACTTAGAAAGCATTTTTAATTTAATTGTTTATTTGGCATGTCACTTTATACTAGTATGTACTATTTATTTCACAATTTATTATTTAATGGGCTTTGACAAAGAGGATAAAGATTTAATAAGCTCTTTTAAAACAAGATTGACTTAAGATGCATATTCTTACTTTAATTCTAATATATTCATTGACTGTTTTATTCCTTTTTTATGATGTAATCATTTTAAGTAATACATTTGCTTCAGGAGATTCATTCAATCCTTATGCAATTCACCATATTCTTGATAAGATAAGGCTCAGCAGCTTAGAATGGCCACAATGGCAACCCTGGATTTTTTCAGGAATGCCAACTCTTGAGGCTTTTACTTATGTTAATCTTCTTTATTTACCTAGTTTCTTTCTAAATCTTCTAGGTACTTCAGATTTAAATATTCAATTCATTCATCTAGTTGTTTCTGCAATAGGAATGTTTTTTTTAATAAGGAGACTTATTGATAATGAGCAAATTGCATTTGTTTCAGGATTACTTTGGATGCTCAATCCTTTTTTGATTACAATGATTGTATTTGGACATGGGAGTCAAATGATGACTGCAGCTTATTTCCCAATTACATTATACTTTCTTTTAAGGTTAAAAGATGAGCAATCAATTTCTAATATGCTTTTATTTGCACTGTTTCTTGGATTTCAACTACAAAGAGCACATGTACAAATAGCTTACTATGCATGTATGTTATTAGGATCATTTTTTGTTTATGCATTTTTTCAAAATAAAAATAGGAAATTTGCCTCATTTTTTTGTGTTGGACTAATTATTGCATTTTTAATTGCTGCGCACATTTATATACCGTCTTTAGACTATCGCGCAATGTCAATTCGATCTGGTGATATGGGTAGTTTTGCTTATGCAACCAATTGGTCTATGCATCCAAAAGAGTTATTGACTTATATTATGCCAAATTATTTTGGATTTGGTGGTTCATCTTACAGTGGATTTATGCCGTTTACAGATTTCCCAAACTATGTTGGGTTATTTGTACTATTATTTGCTTTTTTATCACTTAAAAATTTAAACAAAGAAACAATCTTCTTTTGGAGCGTATTAATAATTTCAATTTTTCTATCTTTAGGAAAATATTTTGAAATTTTTTATCAATTTTTTTACAACTATTTGCCTTTTTTTAACAGTTTCAGAGTTCCTAGTATGATTCTCATCCTATCAAATTTTTGTTTGTATATACTATGTGCTTATGGAGTTAAAGATGTTATCGAAATTTTTAAAAATAAATTTAAAGATTTTAAGCCCGAATTAATTATTTTTACATTTTTGATAGTTTCTTTAATAGATATTTATAGAATTGATAATCGTATTATCAATCCAGATGAAGATTCTGGACAGCAAAATCAAATAACATCAATTAATAATTTTGAATCAGTGTTCGAACAAGATGAAACAATTTCTTATTTAAAAGACAATCTTGGATTAAATAGGATTTATCCTGCTGGATCTTTATTTACAGATCCTAAATTTAAATATCACGGAATTGAATCAGTTGGAGGTTATCATCCAGCAAAATTTGGACATTATTCTGAGTTATTGAAGAATTCAAACAATTTACTTTCAATACCAGTACTACAGCTCTTAAATGTAAAATATATAATAAGTTCTGTCGAAATTACTCATTCAAAATTAATTCTTGAAAAGGAGACAATTTTTCAATCT
>Ga0208261_1000232_pt1 | contig 23422 bp, 22 predicted proteins | sample Knorr_S7_td_DCM__FD_185595 | JGI IMG/M metagenome (GOLD analysis project Ga0208261, IMG submission 185595) | Marine microbial communities from Southern Atlantic Ocean transect - Knorr_S7_td_DCM_ad_131m_LV_B (SPAdes) (version 3) | ecosystem: Environmental > Aquatic > Marine > Oceanic | place...
GAAAGGAGTCTTCTTTTCACTCAGCCAGCAGCTGGGTTCACAATCCCATAACCTATACATATGATGTTAACGCTCTCGCACTCAACCATAGGGGCCTGGACGATCATCCATGTCGTGGGAGAGGTTGATATGGCGACAGGTCCTCAACTACGACAGGAAATTGTTCGGCACGTCAGCGAAGGAAATGTACACATAGTTGTTGATTTACAAAATGTCGACTTTTTAGATTCGACTGGACTCGGAATACTAGTAGGAGGAGTAAAAAGAGCCAGAAGCAACGGCGGTGATTTTAGGTGTTCAGGACTATCCAGCAGCCTCCAAGAAGTATTTTCCTTAACTGGGTTAGATAGCGTCCTATCTAGCGTCGACCTGAACCAAGACCCAAGTACATGGACACCGTTGAATGAATAAAGGTATAACTCTAGAAATCCCCTCACAAGTTGAGTACCTTTCACTTGTACGAGCTGTTGTAGCCTCAGCTGCAAGCCTCGATCAATCATTGGGCGATCAACGAATTGATGACCTTCGACTTGCAGTTTCTGAAGCTACAACAAATGCGATTCGGGCACATGCAAGACTCGACTCAAATGAACGAATCACTATCCGATTTGGGATAGATGGTGATCGCATAGAAGTAGAGGTTCAAGACCGCGGGTCAGGGTTTGATCCGGAAAAATTGGATCCAGCTGGACCGCTCACTGACACGGGGCGACTCGAGTATGAAGGAGGATTTGGCATACCTCTGATGAAAATCCTTGCAGATGAAATAACAATTGAATCAGCCGATGAAGGAACGACCGTTAACCTAGTCGTCTTCGTTTCTCCACCTTCAGAAAAATTAAATAATCAAGACTAGACAACCTTTCTTTACAAGGTTTTATTACCATCAAAGAATGGAAAATGCTGAAAACAAACCTGAAATGCTCCCAAAGCCAGATGAGTTATTAGCGCTGCATTCCATAGCAAAAAGACTATTTGATACTCTTAAAAATTGGTTCGAAATCGAACCGAAAGTGACTATCGACCTAGCAGAAGTTGATTCGGCAGTTATCGAGCTGAGTTCACCGCATATGATTATCGCAATGGCAATGAGAAAACTTCAAGCATTGCATCTTATAGCTACTCCTGGAGTCCTTACATCCACAGATATCGTGATAGCGATTGTGAATGACATAGACCGAGCTCTTCTACAGGCACCAAGCATGTACCTTGAACGTGAAGTTGACATGACCAATTGGGATGCAGCATTTGCAAAGATGGAAAAAGATGCAATCCATCCAGAGGACATTCCCACAGTTGCTTCAGAACCTGACCCAGAAATAGAAGAATTCCAGGTACATCATGAGGCACTTCACCATGCTGTTCATGCAGTCGTTGAAGCATCGAACGGAGAAATAAGATATTTCCAATAGTGGATAGCAGTCAATTATTTTTTTGACTTCACACGAAGAAGTTTTTTCGGTGATGCTCCCCCTAAGATAAGAGATTGAAGCTGATAGATCGAATGGAGCAATGGCAGACAATACGCCTTTACCGGATTTACCAAAGTGGACTTGGCTTGGTGGAGATAGCGGGTTAGCCCAGCGCGTCGGTAAGCCAGTTCGAAATTTCCTAAATATAGAAGCAGCTGGAGGAATCTTACTTCTTATCGCAACAGCCTTTGCCCTTATCTGGGCAAATTCCCCATGGTCAGGAAGCTACGACGACCTTTGGAATACTGACTTTGAATTAATAGTAGGCAGTTATCATATGGGAGGATCCGGGCATCATCTCACTCTGTCGAAACTAGTGAACGACGCGCTGATGGTTATTTTCTTCTTTGTGGTTGGCCTTGAGATAAAAAGAGAACTGGTCTCAGGCCATCTGAAAGACCCAAAGGCAGCAGCTCTTCCAGCAATAGCGGCGATAGGAGGAATGGTCTTCCCGGCACTCATTTTCTTCGCCTTTAACCCATCAGGTGACCCCGCCTCTGGCTGGGGCATTCCAATGGCAACAGATATTGCATTTGCTGTTGGCGTCGTATCACTTCTCGGAGACCGAGTCGGACGACCTCTAAAAGTATTTCTATTAAGTCTCGCCATAGTTGACGACATTGGCGCGATTTTAGTAATAGCTATTTTCTACACTTCCAGCCTCTCAATCTCTTGGTCCATAGCGGCCATAGGTATCCTTGCTGCAATACTTATACTCAAATTCTTAAAAATTTGGTACATCCCGATTTATATTCTCTTAGGGTTCGCATTCTGGCTGGCAACATTTGAATCCGGAATCCACGCTACGATTGCCGGTGTTCTTCTCGGCCTTATTACCCCCGCTAAACCCCAACAATCTAAAGAAGAAGGCATAAGAGCACTCGAATGGCTTCGCGAAAAAGGAGAAAATATCTACCCTGTTGATGTCCGCATCACTGCAATGGAACTCAACGAGTCATCTTCTTCGGTAGCGGAACGAATAGGGACAGTGCTTCATCCAATTTCAAGTTTTATCATTATCCCTATCTTCGCATTAGCAAACGCTGGAGTTGACCTCGGGGGAGGAGTCTTAGGAGATGCCGCGGGAAGTGCTATTACATGGGGAGTCGCACTCGGTCTCGTCATAGGAAAAACATTAGGTATCTTCCTAATGACTTGGATAGGAATAAGAATGCCCTTCACTACCCGCCCGAAAGAACTTAATAACATGTCCCTTCTTGGCCTATCTTCTGCTGCAGGTATTGGCTTTACGGTGGCACTCTTTATTACCAATCTTGCCTACAAAGATGATTTACTATTCGCAGATGAATCAAAGATAGGAATCCTATTCGCATCATTAGCTGCAGGAATAATAGGTATTACGTTCCTACATTTTGGAACAAGAAAAAGCAGAAATGTTGAGCAAGAAAGCTACGGGTAAGCTTTTCCTACGGGGCTGAGAAGTTACAAAAGTCAACGACCCATAGCAAAACTGGTAACCAACGTAATTGCAAACAAAAAATCTTTTTTTCGAAGAATGCGTTGCAAACGCGAAATTTTAGGTTACTCTCACGCCCCGAAAGCAAACACAGTTTTTTTTGATGCTTCTTAGAATAGAAATGGATGGATTGTGCCTAAAGCACTTGTCATAGTTGAATCACCGGCGAAAGCGAAAACAATAAAACGCTACCTTGGGTCTGATTACTCAGTTGAAGCTTCAGTTGGTCATATCAGGGACATAATCCAACCGAAAAATGTCAAAACTGATAAACGGTACAACCTGACAATTCATGAAAATAACTCAGAACTTCATAGTTACGGTATCGATGTATCTGGAGAAAGTCCTGCAGAGAATACCTGGGAACCATGGTACGTTGTCAGCGAAAATAGTAAAAAGACGATAACCCAACTACGTAAAGCCTTAAAGAACGTTGAACTTCTATACCTTGCTACTGACGAAGACCGTGAGGGAGAGGCAATAGCATGGCATCTAGTTGAAGTCCTCAAACCTAAAGTCCCTTTTTACAGAATGGTCTTTCATGAAATAACAGAAAAAGCCATTATTGGTGCCCTCGAGGAAACTAGAGATATCGATATGGACCTCGTTGCGGCACAAGAAGCCCGAAGAATAATGGACCGAATGTCAGGGTTCGGTTGGTCTGGTGTTATGAGGCAAGTCATAGGAGGTGGGGCTTCCGGAGGACCGGTTCAAAGTCCGACGACCCGACGACTAGTTGAACGTGAACGAGAACGTATCAGGTTTATAAGCGCTGACTATTGCAGCTTATCTGCAAGTGTTGTGGCAAAAAAAGATGTTATGTTCAACACAAAACTTATAGAAATCAATAACCAGAAAGTGGTTTCCGGGAAAAATGATTTCGATGAGAATGGAGAGCTTAAAAAAAGTAACGAAGTAGTCGTGCTAGATGAGAGCCGTTCGAACTCGTTGAAAGAAGCATTGAAATCTAAAACTCTTTCTGTAAGTTCGATTGAACGATCCCCGTATCAAAGAAAACCCAAACCTCCTTTCACTACGTCTACCTTCCAGCAGGAAGTCATTAACAAGCTCGGAGGCTCAGCTAGCGCAGCCATGGGTATAGCGCAGAGCTTGTACCAAAATGGGTATATTACCTATCACCGAACGGACAGTACGGCCTTATCTGATCAAGCTATTGAAGCGGCTCGAGCAAGTATAGAATCCGAGTGCGGAATAGAATACCTACCTCGGGAAGTTAGAACATATGAGAATAAAACATCTAGTGCCCAATTAGCGCATGAAGCGATACGACCAGCCGGCGAAACGTTCCGGCACCCTAATGAGCTCAAAGGAGACCTAAATAAAGACCAACTACGGGTATACGAAATTATTTGGAAAAGAACACTCGCATCCCAAATGACAGATGAAAAAGGTGAGACAGCTCGGATGCTGCTTAGCGGGGCGGTTTCTTTTGACGATAGTTCTGAATCCCAAACTCTGACGTTTAGTGCAAGCGGCCGAGTTATTACACATCCAGGATTCCGGTACATCTATGAAGAAACACCGGAGAACGATGAAGAGATAGAAGGTGAAGAAATACTCCCCGACCTTCCTGAAGGAGAAACCGTAACCATTGAGGGAATCGAAGTGAAAAATCACTCCACAAAACCTCCAGCAAGATTTACAGAGTCATCAATTGTCAAATGGATGGAAGAAGTAGGAATCGGACGACCTTCAACCTTTTCTGCAACAATAGGGAAAATACGCGCACGAGAATATACATACAAAGAAGGCCGTTCATTGGTTCCAACTGTGAAGGGAATCGTAGGAACCAATTTCCTCGAATTAGAATTTAACGAAGAAGTCCAATACCACAACAGAGCTAATCTAGAACAAAGCCTCGACAAAATTGCAAATGGTGATAAGAACAGAGTCGAAACCCTCGATAAATGGTGGTTTGAACCAGCAATAGGCTTTAAACACAAACTTGTTGATGTGCAGGACAAGATCCAACTAGGTGAGCTGCCAAAACTTCGCCATGAGATAGCCCACCATGTTGGGATTGACGCTGAATCAAATCAAAATATTTACGCGCGTTTTGCTAACCAGAAGCCATATGTTCAATACGACCACGACGGAGAAACTGCATCTATCCCCGAGAGTCTACCCCCGGACCAACTTACTGTTTCAAAGGCAAAAGAATACCTAAATGCAGCAGCAGAACCGGATCAGATTATCTGTGAGGACCCCGACACTGGTCTTGATGTAGTTCTAAGGCAAGGAAGCTACGGATGTTATGTCTCATTAGGGCACTTCCCCAAATGGCCTAGATCCTCTTCACCAGAAGGTGAGCTAATGCGACTCCCTCACCACCTGAAACCGCTAAAGGTAGCTGCTGCCTATCTCCGGTCAGTTACGAACCCGACGGATGATGAAGCTATTCTCTACTTACTGAACTCCCCCAAACGTGGAATTGGGAAAAGGTCAATAGAGCACTTTCAAGAAATCGCAGAACACAACCAGTGCAGTTTGTTTGAAGCCTTTCGGACAGGGAGTGTGCTTAAATCAGGAAGCAGTCAAGAATCAGCGCTAGAAAAGTTGATCGATTTGATTACGCAGTATCAGAAAAAACAGGAAAGTGAAAAACCTAGTTCCCTTATCCGTGAACTACTACATGATTCTGGCTACTGGGAGGAACTTCTGACGTTGAAGGAACCCGAATCAAAAATCAAAAATATCGAATTATTCATATCAGCATTGTCCAAATTCGATAATTGCCAAGTTGCTGTTGATGTTCTCTTTGAAAGGGAAAGACTAAAAAACACTCCTCGACCTAAAACTGCATCACTTCTCGAAGGAATGGACCCTGAAACCCTAACCAAGGAGGAAGCCTTACAGCTCCTGAGCCTCCCTAAAGTTCTAGAGCCAGTTGATGATTCGCAAATTACTCCTGCAGACCCTGACCCAGAAAGTGAAATTTCAGAAGAAGAAATACCTGAAATTACTGTTCATAATGGACCCTATGGGCCGTATTTACGTTTTGGAGATGACACCAGAAGCCTTGGAGATGATGATGATCCGTTCACAATCACATATAGCCGCGCCCGTGAAATACTCTCTGAGCCGAAAAAGTTTCGCCGACGACAATCAAAAGAAATTACATTGAAAAATGATGATGGCAGCCCATGCGCCGATCCAGTATCAGAAAAACCTATCGTCCTCAAAGAAGGGCGATTTGGTCCATACGTTACGGATGGCAAAACAAACGCAAGTCTTCAACTTGGGGACTCCGTTGAACAAATGAATGGTGAACGCGCGAAAGAGCTTCTAGCAGAACGTCGAGCCCAGCAATAAAAAACGTGTGGACCCTTTCATTACATTTCTCGAATTTTTTGTTGTGTTTATGCCTTTCTTAAGACTTCAAACTACTCTGATCGCGTGACTTCAGAACAATCTTCAACTTCGCATCATGGAGATCTCGTCGCAGGCCATCAAAGCCTTGCTGGAAATCTTTGGGTCGAGAAAATATTTGGAAGTTTCCAATATTTCCGTTTATGGATCGTACAAGCAGTCGGATCCACAGGTGATTGGTTAGGTTTTCTTGCTATTGCCGCCGCCGCTACCGAACTGGGAGGAGGAACACCTGAAACAGCTGTAGGCTTCGTCTTTTCTGTTCGTATAATTCCAGGCCTCTTCTTGGCTCCTCTTGCAGGCGTGCTTGTAGATCGCTGGGACCGAAAAAAAGTTATGATTTACTGTGATCTCGCACGAGTGCTGATTCTGCTTCTTCTTCCATTTGCCTCAGCTGTCTGGCATTTAGTTCTGGCATCCCTTGCTCTAGAAATCTTTACTCTGTTGTGGATTCCAGCAAAAGACTCAGTGGTCCCCAGCATCGTCCCAAAGGAAAGCCTCACAACCGTAAATTCTCTTCAAATGGCAGCAACCTACGGAACTGTTCCAATAGCTGCAGCCATCTTTATCTTTCTCGGCCGTTTCGCCGACAAAATTTCATCATGGCCCGGCGCATCAACGTTTAATGCCGATCAAATTGGATTAGGTTTTTTTACAGATTCACTCACATTCCTCTTCTCGGCATTAATGATTCTATTTATTGCTATACCTCAACGTTCAATCTCTGAAACTTCACCCAAAAAGAAACCCCGCCTTGATTTATCATCGACAATTAAGGAATTACGCGAAGGTTGGGAATTTATCTTCGTTAACCCAGTCGTCCGAGCTGTTTGTGCCGCTTTGGGCGCCGGCTTAATTGGCGGAGGCATGCTGATACCTCTAGGGCCAATTTTCGCAAAAGATGTCCTAGGTGAAAATCCAGCTAACGGCATGTCAGTCCTTCAGACAGCATTAGGTATAGGTGTTGCAGTTGGAGTTGCTTCTCTTGCAATGTCAAAAAATAAAGTTGGACAGTTAAAGCTATTTGTCTTTTCAGTCTTTGCTGCAGGTGCCAGTCTTCTCGTCGCAGCATCGATGTCTGGGTTATGGCCGGCGGCAGCTCTTATAGGCTTACTAGGAGTTTTTGCTGGAGCAATTTATGTCTTAGGATTCACACTTTTACAGATCAGTGTCGCTGAGGAACTTCGCGGAAGAATTTTTTCTGCCGTCTACACCATTGTCCGGCTTTCTCTAATCATCGCAATGTCTATAGGCCCATTCGTCGCCGCCACCCTTAACGGACTCTCTGAAGAAATCTTTGATAAACGGCTTAGCATTTTCGGCTGGAAAGTATTTATTCCAGGTGTTCGAATTACATTATGGATGGCAGCTCTGATCATTCTTGGAGCTGGTTTTCTTGCCTTCACTTCAGTGAGAAATTTTCTAGAGGATGATCTAGCCTTAGATAGAGAGGAAGAAACTAAGTGACTGGACTACTTATAGCTTTTGAGGGTGGAGATGCCAGCGGAAAAACCACTCAAGCGCGCCGTATATCCGACCTTATCGGAGCTATTTTTACTCGTGAACCTGGTGGTACTGAAGTCGGAGAGTCACTTCGCGAACTTCTCCTTGATGCTCAAACCCCACTCGCATTTCGAACGGAAGCGCTACTCATGGCTGCATCAAGGGCCCAGTTAGTCGAGGAAGTCATTCGACCTAATCTTGAAAACGGGATACATGTAGTCTCAGATCGATTTCTAGCTTCATCTGTCGTCTACCAAGGATATGCAACAGGTCTTCCTGTAAACGATGTGAGAGAGTTGTCGATCTTTGCGACAAATGGGCTTCTCCCAGACTTAACAGTACTCATAGACGTTCCTGTGGAGCTATCTATGCAACGAAGAACAGATATGCCTGACAGGTTTGAAAGTGAGACAACTGAATTTCACGAAAAAGTTCGTAGTGGTTATTTAGCACTAGCAGAAAACGCTCCTGAAAAATGGGTAGTCATTGATGGCTCTGGTTCTATGGAGCAGGTTAGTAGCCTTGTTGATCAAGCTATAATGGGCCACTTAGATCTCTCTTTTACTAGTTCGAGTTCGTGATATGGGAGTGCAATCTTCCGTATTCGATCGTGTGGTTGAACAAGAGAAAGTTATCGAGCAACTAGAAATTTCTGCTTCTAATCCTCTTCACGCATATTTTTTTGTAGGTCCGAGGGGTTCGTGCCGATGGGAGGCCGCTAAAGGGTTTGCCGCTCTGATTTTAAGTGACGGCTTAGATCGTGCTGAAGCTGACAGAGTAGAACGGCTGGTGCTTCGCGGAGAGCATCCAGATCTAGTTCGCGTCTCTCCACAAGGAAACCAGTATCGAGACGAAGAAGTTCAGATAGTTATAAATCAAGCAAGCCGAACTCCAGTAGAAAGCTCTAGAAAGATTATTGTCGCTGACCGGTTTCATACTGCCAATGCCACTGCCGTGGGTCGTCTTCTAAAAACCCTTGAAGAACCCCCACCGTCAACGATCATCGTTCTCATGGGAGAAAATATCCCTGATGAGCAAATTACCATTGCTTCGCGATGCATGACATTAGAGTTTCATCCAATTTCGACATCTGGAATCCACGATTGGCTTCTTAAACAAAACTTTGAAATCGAAGCAGCCAAAACGGTGGCTCTCGCATCACGAGGAGACCTTCATAGGGCTTCTGATCTCATCAATGATCAAAAAGTCACTGATCGATTCAACATGTGGGAGTCGATCCCTGAACGGTTAAATAAAGATGGGCATGTAATCGCCGAGATCGTTGAAGAAATTCGGAATAGTCTTGATGAAGCTCAGGCCGTAATCGATAAGAGACATGTTCAAGAAATCGAGGCTTTGTCAGAGCGCGAAGATGCATTAGGGGTTAGGGGGTCCGGAAGAAAAGAACTCGAGGCTAATCACAAAAGAGAGATTCGGCGTTTACGAATCGATGAGCTTCGGTTTGGTTTTGCCACCCTATTAAATGCTCTTCGGGACAAGATTCATGAAGCTCCTTCTGAGCCACTTGCGCGTTCAATTGAACATATCCGAAGAGCAAACGGAGCGCTCAACAGAAATCCAAACGAAAGTCTTCTGCTTCAAGGCCTTTTTGTTTCACTTTCAGATGAAGAAACATGATTTAAGTCGTCAACCAGAATATGTGTTGCTACGGTATGAATTCTCGCCCGGGTAGCTCAGTTGGTAGAGCGATTCACTCGTAATGAATAGGTCAGGGGTTCAATTCCCCTCTCGGGCTCAAGGTTTCCCTAAGTATGGACCTAGAAAAGCAAACGCAGGAGAGTTCCCTATTTTTTAGTCGGTAGACTACAACCATGGCTGATCAAGCTGAATTTGAATCAATGGCAATGCCCTTTATGGACCAGCTCTACTCGCATGCCCTCAGACTTACAAAGAATTCATCAGATGCAGAAGACCTCGTACAAGAGACGTATCTAAAAGGCTATAGGGCATTTTCGAGTTTTAAAGAAGGCACAAATCTTCGAGCTTGGTTATTTCGAATCCTTACGAATAGCTTTATAAATAACTACCGAAAGAAGCAACGTGGCTTTGAAGAGGAAGACTTTGATGAAATTGATGACATGTACCTGCACCGACGTTTAGGAAGTATTCAAAATAGTACGTTGGGGATGAGCGCAGAGGATATGTTGTTTGAACGATTAACTGAAGATGAGATTAAAGATGCTGTGGAGAACCTTCCGACTCAGTATCGGGAAGTAGTTCTACTTGCAGATGTCCAAGGTTTCTCATATAAGGAAATAGCTGAGATACTTGAGATTCCTAACGGTACCGTGATGTCACGTCTCCATCGCGGAAGAGCAAAACTTCAAAAAGTTCTTTTGGATTTTGCAAGTAAAAGAGGTTTATTGGTCGGACCTTCCCAAATGAATTCTGATCAAGAGCGGCTACCGGAGGCGGTAGGAGTAGGAGGCAGATCATGATCGATCCTTCCGATAAGAATGACGCGTTAGAGCAGCAATCTTCCGAACTACTTTATAACTCACCTACAGATGCCCATAAGTGTGAAGATTCTAAAATGCTTATTACTCAAGCTCTTGAAGGCGTCCCAAATCCTCAATTGATTCAAGCAGTGAGGAGCCATTTTGGTGGGTGCGTCCAGTGTCTCAGCGCACTCGACCTCGAAATACGTTTCAAATTAGCTATGGCACAGAGAGCTACTGACAAAGCGCCACCTTCTCTTCAGCTTCGGATAAGTGAATCACTGCAAAGAATTGACCTGAAAGATATTACGATCTCTGATCTCTAGAAATCTGATTAACTTTAAATATTTTTCCCTTAACAATTTTTTTCGCGTATTGTTAATGTAGAAAAAATTTACTGGGGGTCGTATATGGGTAGCATTCTAATTCGCAGGCCAAAAAAATACATGAAATATTTCATGCTTCTTTCATTGTTCGCAATATTGGCGATGACGTCATGTAGCTCTTCGGATGAGGACTCTAGTTCTTCAGAAATGAGCTCGTCTTCATCACCTGAGGAATCCCCTCAGGAGGAGACGGAGCAGAAATCCGAAGAAGAATCTACCGCTGGGACTTCGGACCAAGCATCTGATAACGCAAATGAGGAGTCGCCTGAGGAAAGTGGCCCAGTGAGAGAAACTCTTATCGACATAATTGCTTCCTCCATCCCAATCGAAAATGAAGCATTCGTTATTTGCATCGTGGATACAACACGAGAAAATTTTGGCGGCCCCTATCAGCGGTTATTAGACGCCATAACTTCTGATGCGGAAACTCCCAAACTCGATCAAGCTGCTGATGCGGCGATAGAAACGTGTGCTTCTGAATTGACGTCAGATGAGCTTGAGCGCTTCGAGGAATTCGCTGGAGAAGCAGATGAGGAAGATAGCGTAGAAGAGGACCAGGTAGCTGAAGAGGAAGAAACCTCATCTCCTGCTGTCCCTGAAGAAGCCTCTCAGGAACCTGCTCAGGGTGGTGGCTCCAGTGCTGACGGCGGCTCTTCTGGTCCTCCACCGCCAACGGTAGGGAGCTGCTCTACAACAATCGGGGTTGATTTAGTTCCTTTTTACGAATTTTCACAACATCCCGGTGTTGTCATGGTTGGATATGGGGAAGTTTTGAACCTGTATGAGGAACCAGATGTAAGTTCATCAGTAGTACTTACGATCCCAGCATTGGACGAAACTATTGCATATGAGGGGTATTCAAGGAGTGTTTCAACAAATTCATGGCCATATAGCACTTGGCACTGTATAACGTATAACGGTTTCCATGGGTGGGTTCCAGACTTCTATGTAAGTATGCTCGCAAGCCCGAGTGCAGCCTGGAGCGGTTATGGACTAGTAGGTCTTTTGCGCCCAGACTTGGAAAGTTTTGAGCAGGATATCGAAACAATATTTGGGGGAGCATGTCCGGAGTATGCGGGTGTCGGAACCCAAATTGTGCTTTCAGACCTTCAAACACGAGCAATCGGTGGTGATGTTACTTTTGATATTCGGGGTTGGTGTGACGACTCTGCCAGCGGGATTCGTCTGACGCTCACGACGCAAAGGTTCCCAAGTCGCCAGGGAGACTTAGAAGTCACTAGTGCGGAAATCCGACCGTTGTGTATGCGAGGTGTCTCTGGGCAGAATTGTAGCTAGAAAGGGCATCAGATGTCATGAAGCGAAGGTTAAACGCATTCAAATAGGTCTGGTAGTTTACGAATTTTGTAATTCCCTTCTTTAAGGTGTCAGATGCCCCCTTTTCGCGTCTACGATCAAACCATGGATATTCTTGCGGCAAATGAATGGCATTGGTGGATTGCGGTTGTTCTCACCCCAGCTACCATACTTACGGTTCTTGCTGTAATCGGGGGTTACCTATTTAAGGTGGTCAAGCCGAAATATCCTCCCCGTTATAAAAAACAGACACCGGATATTTAACGGTGCAAGACAATTCGGTTGATTGGGATCTAGCTCGCCGAGTTGCAATCCGAATAAGCGAGCGTAGACCTTCTAGTTCTTCATACCATTACGCAACTCTTGCTCCGGATTTCGAACGTTTCACGGCCCAGGCAGAGCAGTTAGTTGCTGAGGAAACAGGACTTCATTCACATATGGGTGCAGCTAGAGGACGGGTTGCAGACCGGCCGATGTGGATTGAAGCGAATATTGACTCTTTTCAAAGACTTCTGCGACCGTTAGCTGGGAAGCTTGCGAGTAAAGAGAAGTCCTTTCTAGGTGAGTTTGGTATTAAAGCTAGCGGTGCTGAGATGGGTATGCTCCTCGGGTGGATGTCAGGTCGAGTTTTGGGCCAGTACGACCTCCTTATAGTCGAAGATGAAAATCCAGAAGATCAGGACATGGTTTATTACGTTGGACCAAACGTACTTGCTTTGGAAAGCAAGTACGGATTTCCCCCTGAAGAATTCCGCCTGTGGCTAGCTCTTCATGAATGTACTCATCGTGCCCAGTTCACAGGTGTTCCTTGGCTTCGAGATCACTTTCTAGGACTTGTAAACCAAACTCTTGACACAGTTGATCCTGATCCGGAAATCCTCAAAGAAGCTGTTAGGCGTATTGTAGAAGCTAAAAAAAACGGAGAGGACCCATTTGCAGAAGGTGGAATTCCGAATCTTCTTACAACCCCAAAGCAACGTGAAACAATCAGTCAAATTTCAGGGATGATGAGTCTTCTAGAAGGCCATGGTGATGTCACCATGGATCGTGCTGGGTTAAATCATATCCCGAGCGCCAGTTACTTCGCGAAAACGCTTCGTGATCGAAGAAACTCTGCAAAAGGGTTTAGTAGAATTTTCCAAAAAATTATTGGTTTAGAAGCAAAGCTAAACCAGTACCAAGCTGGAGAGGCCTTTATTTCCGCAGTTGAGAGTGTGGGGGGTCAAGAGCTTCTAAATCGGGCATGGGAAAGACCAGATAATCTTCCATCCATGGAAGAAATCCAGCTCCCAGATCTTTGGATAAGCAGGATAAAAGATGAACCAGAGAAATCTAACTCCATTGGATCTTAATCTGGAGGCTGAAGTGAAGCTGGGAAAATTGAAGTGAAAAATATCGTTCAACCCCTGCTAGAGCGTTGCTCCTTTCCTGACGGACCGGTTAATTGTGCTGTTTCAGGTGGGGCGGATTCTATGGCATTACTTGCGTTAGCTTCTTCAGCAGGACTAGAAGTTACTGCTATTCATGTTGACCATGGGATACGACCAGACTCCAGCGAAGAAGCCGATACCGTTGCTGCTGCCGCTGAGCGCTTTGGCGCTCAATTTGAATCACGATCAGTTAGTGTTGACGCCGGGCCGAATCTTGAGGAACGGGCGCGTCAAGCGAGATACAGTGTTCTGCCTGAAAAGGTCTTAACTGGACATACGGCAGACGACCAAGCAGAAACAATTCTGCTAGCTCTACTTCGAGGAAGCGCTTGGCAGGGTATGGCCGGTATCAAACCAACAACTAGCCGCCCAATATTACAGTTGCGTCGCTCTGAGACCGAAGACTTATGTTCTTCTCTTGGGATTACTACAGTTTCTGACCCAAGTAATAACGATCCGCAATTTCGACGCAATCGAATTCGTCATGAACTCCTACCGTTACTTTGCGACATCGCCGATCGGGATCTTGTCCCTGTACTTGTAAGACAATCAGAACTATTTCGAGATGGAGGCGATTTTATTTCCGAAGAAGCGAAACAGATCAATCCGACCGACACGAAAGCTTTAGAAAATGCTCCAAGGATTATTGCCAGAGAAGCTATCCGAAATTGGATTTGGGAGACGCGTGGTGATGATCACCCGCCTGATTTAGCAACTATAAATCGAGTACTAGATGTTGCTTTTCTTGAGTCATTAGCTACAGATATTGGAAAAGGATGGAGAGTGGCCCGAACAGATAGGGTGCTACGAATTGAGAAACCTGATGCAATATGAAATTATGCACTGATGAAATATTTCTTTAGATTAGATATGCCGTTATGACCGAAGAGTTAAAGCCACCCGGAAAAGTCCTTCTTTCAAGAGAAGAAATCCATAGCCGAATCCAAGAACTTGGTCAGCAGATTACAGAAGACTATCAAGGGAGATCTCCACTACTTATTTGTGTCTTAAAAGGAGCCTTTATCTATATGGCAGACTTAGCTAGGGCAATAGATCTTCCAGTCGAGTTCGACTTTATGGCTGTTTCTTCATATGGAAATGCGACCAAAACAAGTGGAGTAGTTCGAATAGTTAAGGACCTTGACATAGAGCTAACTGGTCGAGATGTGATCATTGTCGAGGACATTATTGATAGCGGGCTTACCCTAAATTATCTCCGTAAAATATTAAACTCTCGTAATCCTGATTCACTCGAAGTATGTGCTCTTCTTGTTCGCTCTGGAAGGCAAGAAGGGGATTTAGGACTTAGATACATTGGTTTTGAGATTCCTCCAGATTTTGTTGTGGGTTATGGTCTCGATGTAGCTCAGCGTTACCGGAATCTTTCTGATTTATGGAGTTACGACGAAAGCTAGATTCGTAATTAGAAAACTGAATTTAAAAAATCTTTTGGAAACCTTCACATTGGAGCAAGGAACAACACTAAGCTCCGGCTAGTTACATTTTTTATTCTTATTTGGAGTTTTTTTGGCATTAATGAATATGCGAGGTAAATGGGCAGAAGGGATTATGCCCAGAAATCTCATCTGGATCGTAAAAGACCGACTCGCTGTTTGTGAGCGCCCTGGAGGTTATGGGCCACAGCATCGGAAAGTTCGGCGTATCGAGGAATTAATTTGGATTCGAAGAAATGACTTCAAGCGCGTCATTTCCATCATTCCCGCTGCACATAACCTTCATAATTACGAGGAGTTTGACATTGATTATGTCCATCGTCCGATTGCTATTGGCGACCACTTACATGAAGTCCTCGGTACTTTATATGTTGATTTGAACAAACTCATAGCCCATGGTGAACGACTTCTTATGCACCATGAGGACGTTGGAGATGATATCGGGGGAACTATGGCCGGATACCTTGTCTGGAATGGATTCGTCGATACTCCTCACAAAGCCATAACAGTTATTGAGCGAATGATTAATCGAGTCATCGGTTCACATGGGAGAGAAATTGTTTCGGCAGCAATGGAACTTCCATCTCCTGAGGAGCTTACTCCTGAGGAAGATGAAGAATCGACGATGGAAGATGAGAGTCTCCAATTTCAAGAGAGCTCAAACTTCGAAGAGATCGCCACTGAATAGAGGTTTTACTATGCCTCAAGCATTTCTTGGACTGGGATCTAATATTGGAGATCGGATGAAGTTTCTTCAAGATGCCGTGAAAGAGATCCCCGATCTTGTCGGTGTTTCAGGAGTGTATGAAACCGATCCGATTGGTGGTCCTGACCAAAGTAAATTTTTAAACATAGTAGTTGAACTTGAAACAGATCTCGATCCTAGAGGGCTCCTTAATCTGGCACAAAGATTAGAGAGAAAAGCAGATAGGCGAAGAGAAGTCCGCTGGGGTCCGCGTACTTTGGACGTAGATGTTTTATGGGTTGATGGACAGGTGGTTAATGATCCCGATCTCATAGTTCCTCACCCACGGATGAGAGATAGAGCATTTGTCATGGTTCCTTTAGGAGAATTATCTCCAGATTTCCTAAGCGGTTGGACTGACTCAGAAGAGGGTCAAGTAAGCCGGATTGCAGATTGGTAACACGTGCGTGTCCGAATCGTAGGACCTGGCAGAGCAGGTCTAAGTTTTTCGAAAGCTTTCACAAGAATTGGATGGCAGGTTCTTGAACATTTAGGGAGGAATGATGACCTTACAAACGCTGCTGAAGGAGTTGACCTTGTTCTCCTGTCAGTTCCAGATAAACAAATAAGTAATGTCGCCCAGAAAATTACGGTTTCTAACTCTAACTCTGCGGCCATTGTTCACATATCAGGATCCCTTACTCTAGATCCGCTAAGCCACCACGAACGGATAGCATCCTGTCACCCTCTCCTTTCTTTACCTGACTCCTCATTAGGAGAGAAACGTCTTCTTGATAAGGCATGGTTCGCCGTTGCTGGGGATCCTATTTCTATAGAGATTGTTCGAGCTTTTGACGGTAAATATTTCCATGTGCCTGACGAGAAAAGAGCCCTCTATCACGCTGGAGCCTGTATTGCGGCAAATCATTTAGTTGTTCTTCTCTCACAAGTCGAACGTATCTGTGAAATAGTGGATATTCCTTTTGAAGCTTATGCAAATCTAATTCAAGGTACTTTAGATTCAGTTACAACAATAGGGTCAAAGAAATCGCTAACAGGCCCCGCTGTTCGAGGAGATTTGTCAACGATTCAATCTCACCTAGATGCACTTCCTCAAGCGGAAAAGTTCCTCTACAGTTGCCTTTCTGAAGCAGCTCAACAATTTGCAACTAAAGAAACCAAATCGCAGAATATGAAAACATGAGATTAGTAACACAAGTATCTGAAGTACATGAATTTATTGATGAATGCAGACTACAAAAAAGCACTGTTGGCTTAGTTCCAACTATGGGTTTTCTCCATGAAGGCCACACTTCTCTCATGCAACGTGCAGGTAAGGAAAATGACAAAACAATTGCGACTATCTTCGTTAACCCTCTCCAATTTGCTGCAGAAGAAGACCTTTCTAGCTATCCTCAAAATCTCGAAAAGGACATAAGCGAATGTGAAGCTATTGGCATTGATCTACTTTTCACTCCATCTTCTGAAGAAATGTACTCGCAGCCGATTCTTACTTCAGTACAAATTGACCAATTGATGAACAGTATAGAAGGAGCATCCCGTCCGACTCATTTTTCTGGAGTAGCAACCGTTGTAGCAAAACTCTTCAACATCGTTGGTCCATGTAACGCATACTTTGGTGAGAAAGACTGGCAACAATTACAAGTGATTTCAACAATGGCCAGAGATCTCTCATTTCGCGTTAAGGTGCTTGGATGCCCGACAGTCCGGCAATCTGACGGTCTAGCACTTTCGAGCAGAAACGCATATCTAAGCCTAGAAGAACGAAAAGCAGCGACAGCCCTATCACGGTCTCTGCAAATCGCTTCGGAAAATGTCCAAGCTGGTGAAACGTCAGCTGTAGTAATCAAGAGCCAAATTGTTGATGAAATCACCGATGAAGCTCTCGTTACCCTTGATTATGTTGAAATAGTAGAGGGCAGCTCCCTAATAACGATTGATCAAATTTCTAAAGGTGCTCGAATCCTTATAGCTGCAAAAGTTGGAAAGGCTAGACTGATTGACAATGTCGATCCATACTTTGGGATCAAATAAGCTAACGCGCTTAATTTCGAAAATGCATCCTCTAGCAAAGAGAATTGATCAATTCCCAGCAATACACCTCAACGCCTGCGACACTTAATCTCATATGGAACTTCCGTATCAATTCACCGTTACTGCAACAACAAAGGAAATTCGCGCAGACTACGCCTCGTTAGACGAGGGTACTGGTTCAGGAAAGAGCGCGACTATTGCCGGAAGACTTATGTTGAGGCGGGTTCAGGGCAAGGTAGCTTTTGGCGATCTACAGGATATGAGCGGACGCATACAACTCTTTGCCCCTGCAAAGGTAACTCCTGAATTTGACTCTTTCACGAGTCTCAATATTGGCGACTGGATCGGCGTCACAGGTGAGATCATGAAGACAAAAAGAGGAGAACTATCAGTAAAAGTCGAACAATGGGGAATCCTTGCCTCGGCGAATAGACCTTTCCCCGATAAGTGGCATGGTATTACTGACCCAGATTTACGCTATCGGCAAAGGTATGTAGATCTATGGGTGACTGAAGAGGCGCGTGAAAATTTTTTGTTACGGAGCAACATGCTTTCGCTTACTCGCCGCTGGCTCGAGGCTAAGAATTTTCTAGAGGTAGAAACTCCAGTCTTTCACCCAATTCCTGGGGGCGCTTTGGCTCGACCATTTTCGACACATCATAATGCGCTCGACACAGAACTTTATCTACGGATTGCCCCCGAATTGTATTTAAAGAGATTGATCGTTGGAGGCTTTGAGAAAGTTTTCGAAATAGCCCGAGTGTTCAGAAACGAAGGCATCTCTTCCAGGCATAATCCCGAGTTTACAATGCTTGAGCTCTACCAAGCTTATGCTGATTGGAACGACATCATGGAGTTGGCGGAAAGCCTCATCGAACATCTTGCCATCGAGCTCACAGGTTCAGCGCTTATCTCATACGATGGGAAAGAAATCGATTTAACTACACCTTGGAGGCGTGCGACTCTTATTGACTTGATCGAAGAACATGCTGGTTTAGATGTTTCTCTTGATACCCCTATAGAGGATCTTCGTAGTATTTGTAAGAAGCTAGATATAGAGGTTATGTCCTCTTGGGGAGCTGGAAAATTACTTCTTGAAATATACGAGAAGATGGTTGAACCGAATCTATGGGGACCGTGCTTTGTCACAGAATACCCCAGTGAAGTTTCACCTCTTTCAAGAGAGCATCGTGACAAACCAGGCTATACCGAAAGATTCGAGGCAATTATCGCAGGCAGGGAAATCTTAAATGGGTTCTCTGAGCTTGTTGATGCTCAGGAGCAGCAGAAACGGTTTGAGGAACAGCTAGCGCAAAATAAAGCTGGAGATGAAGAAGCGATGGTTGTTGACTCAGACTATGTTCGTGCGTTGGAGTACGGGCTTCCTCCTACAGGCGGTATTGGCATAGGAATTGATCGCTTGGTGATGTTGTTAGCTGATGTTCAAACAATCCGTGATGTCATACTTTTCCCTACGCTTCGACCCGAGCAACAAACAAACCCTCAGAACGAACAAGACTCACTTAAGGACTAGGCTCTTATCTAGCTAGCTGATTGAGCTCGGTCGAGAAGGTGATTAGTAGCAGCGAAGAGGGCATTTGTTGCCGGAGAAGAGGGAAGTGACTCCAACTCCAACTTAGCCTTCTGCGCCCAAAACTGTGCCCGAGCGAATGCTTCTTCAACAGCATCTGTTGAACGAATCAGGTCCAGTGCCCGATCCCTTCCCTCTGTACTAAGTTCTTTCCCGAGGAGCTCTTGAAGCTGCTCTCCTACATCTGATTCCAACGCGAGAAGAACCGGTAATGTATATACCCCTTCGATAAGGTCGTTACCTGCCGGTTTCCCTAATTGATCTTCAGTAGCAATAACATCAAGAATGTCGTCAACAATTTGGAAAGCCATCCCATACGTGTGACCAAAAGTAGTTAACTGATCGACTGTACGTCTTTCAAGTCCTGCAGTTAATCCCCCTATTCTGCATGCTGTAGAAAGAAGAGAAGCGGTCTTTCCAGCGATGGACTGTTCGTAACTTGTCTCAGTTCTTGAAGGTTTATAAGTTGACTGGAGTTCCAGAATCTGCCCTTCGCATAGTTCCCCAATTGTTCTTGCTAATAAGGCCGCTATTTCTGTTCCTAGCGAGGCGGCGATTTCTGAAGCTCGGGCGAGAAGAAAGTCTCCTGCTAAAATCGCCGTATGATTTCCCCATACAGCGTTTACTGAAGGAACATTTCTTCTCATCTCAGCTTCATCCATAACGTCGTCGTGGTATAGAGATCCAAGGTGAACTAGTTCAACTGCAACACCACCCATTAGAACTTCGTCACTTACAGGAACAGCATTTGGCTGTTCAACAGCAGATGATGCAATAGTAAAACCGGGTCGTACTCTCTTTCCTCCCGCAGTAATTAAGTGCTTTGCTATTTCAGTTAGATATGGGTCATTAGCGACAACTGCATTTTCTAATTTTGTTTCAACAAGTGCGAGGTCACTTTTGAGAGTCGGAAGAGCTGACAGATGAGATAAAAGAGCCATATGTGGGCAGTGTATGACCCCAAAACGTAGACCACACCATCGTGGAGAAATTGTTCTTGCTTGAAGTCTGGCGGCCTTAGAAAGTTGTTAATTCCTTTGGGATAATTGCCCATTTACGGTTTATTTTTAATAAAAACAAAGAACTTTTAGATTTTGGGAAGAAAAGCTGCTGTTTTTGCGTTGTATAAATATGACTAGAAAAAATATTGTCTTTAATGTACGTTTATCGTATTAGTGCTCTAAGTACTAAGATAAAAATAACCGCTTTGTGAAAGGTTACGCTTTGTTTGAAAGGTTTACAGATAGGGCCCGAAGGGTTGTGGTTCTTGCTCAAGAGGAAGCACGCCTTCTCAATCATAATTACATCGGAACCGAGCATATCCTGCTTGGCCTTATTCACGAGGGCGAGGGTGTAGCTGCAAAAGCACTTGAATCTTTGGGAATTTCCCTTCAAGCTGTCCGAGACCAAGTAGAAGAGATCATTGGTCAAGGCGGATCATCTCCCAGCGGTCACATTCCCTTTACTCCACGTGCCAAAAAAGTTTTAGAACTAAGTCTGCGCGAAGCTTTACAACTTGGCCATAATTACATCGGAACTGAGCATATCCTGCTTGGCCTCATTCGTGAGGGCGAAGGTGTCGCTGCGCAAGTGCTAACAAAACTAGGCGCAGACTTGTCTCGGGTTCGTCAACAAGTGATTCAACTTTTGTCTGGGTATTCCGGTTCAGGAGCAGATGGTCCAGAAGGTAGTCGTAAAGAAAGAGCATCTGCGACTGCTGGAGGAGGCAGTGGAGATTCTGCTTCGGGTTCACTTGTTCTTGATCAATTTGGCAGAAACCTTACTCAGCTTGCACGAGAAAAAAAACTCGATCCAGTTATAGGCAGGGTACGAGAAGCTGAGCGAGTTATGCAGGTTTTAAGTAGACGGACAAAAAATAACCCTGTTCTAGTTGGAGAACCAGGTGTAGGGAAAACAGCTATTGTCGAAGGGCTAGCAAGATCCATTGCTGCTAATGAAGTTCCCGAACCACTACGAGATAAGCAACTTTACACGCTGGATCTTGGTGCTTTGGTGGCAGGGTCTCGATATCGCGGAGATTTTGAAGAACGCCTTAAAAAAGTACTCAAAGAGATCAAAACTCGGGGAGATATCATCCTCTTTATTGATGAACTCCACACGCTTGTTGGAGCAGGTGCAGCAGAAGGGGCCATAGATGCTGCTTCAATACTCAAACCTATGCTTGCACGAGGAGAACTTCAAACGATTGGGGCTACGACACTAGACGAATACCGTAAGCATTTAGAAAAAGATGCTGCTCTAGAACGCCGTTTCCAAAAAATCATAGTGGACGAACCCGCTGTTCCTCTAACAATTGAAATCCTCAAAGGTTTGCGTGAGCGTTACGAAGATCATCACAAGGTAACAATTACTGACCAAGCCTTAGTTGCTGCAGCTAACCTGGCAGATAGGTATATCTCCGATAGGCACCTTCCCGACAAGGCTATAGACCTCATAGATGAAGCAGGATCACGACTCCGCCTTAGAAGAATGGAAACCCCACCTGACTTCAAAGAAATTGAAAATGAGCTCGCACAAGTCACAGAAGAAAAGAAAGCAGCTGTAGAAGCTCAGGATTTCGAAGAAGCTGGACGTCTTCGCGACAAAGAAAAAGATCTTCTACAGAAAAAAGAAAACATGGAAACGGACATGAAGGAATCTGGAGTTGACCTTTTCGACGAAGTCGATGAGGAAGCTATAGCCGAAGTTCTCTCTGTGTGGACCGGAATTCCTGTCTATAAATTGACCGAAGAAGAAACCGCTAAGTTACTCCGAATGGAGACGGAGCTTCATAAGCGAGTAATTGGTCAAGAGAACAGTATCAAGGCAGTAAGCCAAGCGATACGTCGTACTCGAGCTGGATTAAAGGACCCCAAACGCCCCTCAGGCTCTTTTATTTTCCTTGGGCCTTCCGGTGTTGGAAAAACTGAATTAGCAAAAACCCTCGCCGAGTTCTTATTCGGAGACGAACAGGCCTTAATTAGTCTTGACATGTCTGAGTATATGGAAAAGCACACAGTTAGTCGTCTAGTTGGTTCACCGCCAGGATATGTCGGATACGAAGAGGGTGGACAATTAACTGAAGCTGTTCGGAGAAAACCTTTCTCCGTCGTCCTTTTTGATGAGATTGAAAAAGCACACCCTGATGTTTTCAATACTCTTCTTCAAATACTCGAAGAAGGACGACTAACCGACAGCCAAGGTCGTTCCGTTGACTTCCGCAATACGGTGCTTATTATGACTTCGAATTTAGGAACTCGTGATCTTCGTAAGGCAAACCTCGGATTCACTAAAAACGATGAATCACTCTCTTATGAACGGATGAAAGAAAAAGTCACCGAATCTCTTAAAGAACATTTTCGGCCAGAATTTCTCAATCGAGTTGATGAAGTTATTGTTTTCCATGAACTATCGAAAAGTGAAGTAACCGAGATTGTAGATTTAATGGTTGCACGCGTAACTGTTCAGCTCGAATCTCAAGGGATGGGGCTTGAAGTTACAGTTGATGCTAAACATCACCTAGCAGATAAGGGTTATGATCCAGAACTCGGCGCACGACCTCTACGTAGAGCGATTCAACGTCTCGTAGAAGACCCGCTTTCAGAGAGACTCCTTCTCAAAGAATTTAAAGCTGGTCAAATCATTGTTGTAGACGTCGAGGATGACGAAGATGATCCGAATCAAAGGTCGATTATATTTAAGGCTGTAGAGGGATTTGAACCCCCATCTGTTGAAGAATTTGTCGCTGCTGAATAAAAATTTTAACTTTTTAACCAAGTTTCAGTAAACATTCGGAGTATTTAATTGTTCGGGTTACCATGCAAAGGTGGCTTTGAGAAAAATCCGATTACTTTTCCTATCTATTGGGATAGCTTTTATCGCTGCCGCTTGCAATATCCAGCTTCAAGTGGCTATTGACATCCAGGAGGATGGGGCCGGGAAAGTCACAGCTGGAGTTGGACTAGACGCTTTAGCCCAAGATCAGGAAGTATTTGTAGATCTTGAATCGATACTTCGGACCTCAGATCTTTCTTCAAGTGGTTGGGATTTTGAAGTGGTTGGAAAATCAGCTGATGGTTATATGTGGTTCGAAGCATCTAAAGGTTTTTTAAGCCCCGAAGATATTCAAGGAATCCTTGATGAGCTAACCAGTTCCCCTGATGTTTTTACTGGTTGGGAACTTTCTATTGAATCCACTCAAGAAAA
>Ga0208261_1000233_pt1 | contig 23397 bp, 22 predicted proteins | sample Knorr_S7_td_DCM__FD_185595 | JGI IMG/M metagenome (GOLD analysis project Ga0208261, IMG submission 185595) | Marine microbial communities from Southern Atlantic Ocean transect - Knorr_S7_td_DCM_ad_131m_LV_B (SPAdes) (version 3) | ecosystem: Environmental > Aquatic > Marine > Oceanic | place...
TGTCCAACTTTTGGGTAACGATCAAAATCATAACCGCCGTGCTCAAGCCAACCCTTGTAACCAATCTCTTTTGCCATTTGATTGGGCACTTCGACAAGATTTAAAACGGAATTCTCCGTGATCTGAGGAAAAGCGATAACGATGTGCTTGACCCCATTGTTCTTTAAAGTCTCAAGCCCTTCCCAATAGCGATAGCCCATTTCATCTTTTGGTCCAGACTCTTGGTCGAGAAAACGTATATAACCAAGATTTTCTCCTCGCATCTCTCGAGATCGCTCAAGTTTGCTTCGACCTTCCAGGTCTTCATTAACTGTGAGATCGCCAAACCAACCGCCCAAAATGTTTGTCGAGCTTAAATCCGGATATTTTTGCAGGAGGGTGTCTTTGATATTGTTATTGAGAATGAGAGTATCGTTGATCTTGGGGTCAAAAAGCTCATTGCCAGGGAAAATTCCGTGGTTGACCAATAAAACCCCTGTTTCCTTGATCGGTACTGTCTGACTGAATTTTTGTTCAATGCCCTCTACATGAAAGCCAGCCAATCGAGGATCCGAAATAACAGGATTGGGATAAGATTGAATATCAATCAATGGATTGGATTTAAATTGCCTTGAAGACCTTGTCCATTTTGGATCAGCGTCTGGATAGGAGGCATCCATTGCAGACATTGGATCATTCGCCCATTCGAGAACGACGTTTTCATTGTTTCTTTGATTGTGGTCATTGATCAGAGTCGTTGCAATCATGTAACTGTCGTATGTTTTTGAAAATCGGGCGCCTGCCGTGGTCAAATCGATCATGACGATTCGATCAACGCCAACCGATAATAATCTTTCTATCGGTCCATCAACATCGAATCGATTTAGTCTGCATCTTCTCCAATCGCTGTCACAAAAACGAAGAACCGAACCGTCTTCCACGCCAGGATTATAGAGTCCTCTGGGATAAGCGATTTCATCAATCTCTGGACTGATCCAAGTCATTTTATCCACAACAAAATCGATCCCCGTTTCCCTCTCTCTTTCATTGAGAATCTTGGTCAGCGCTCTTGTAACTTTTCGCTTGGCTCGAGGATAAGGGTCTCTTCCCCCGATTCGCTCGTACTCGAATTTATACTTGCCTAGATTTTTTTGTGCATTTCCATATTTTAAAAGTTTTGGCCAAAACTCCTCGTTCCATAAGATGGATTGATAAAGTGGGCTGTTTTGATCGTAGGAAAAGATTTGAACGGTCACGTCCCATATCCCTTTTTCATTGAATACCTCATTCCCGCCATGAGAGACAAAAAGCACTCCGACTCTTTCAGTCTTTTCATCTGTGGGATTCAGTTGCATTGAATATTGCGAGCATGCGCTGACAAGAAACAAACAAAACAACGACAGAATGTATAAATTAGATCTTTTCAATGAAATCCCCTATTTCACAGATTTATTTTTTAGAATATTTACTTCTTGATATTATAGCCTCATATTAAATTGAAAATCACATGACAGTTATTCACAAAAGTTTTCCAGTCGGTCCGTTGCAATGCAATTGCACCATTCTCGGCAATACAGAAACAGGCAAAGGCTACCTTATTGATCCCGGTGGGGATCCAGATCTGATCATGCAAACCATCAAGGAAATGAAAATAGAATTGGAAGGCATCTATCACACTCATGCCCACTTTGATCACTTTCTGGCATCGGCTGAAATAAAAGAAAAAACGGGTGCACCCATTTACTTGCACGAATCCGATCAATTTCTATGGGACAGTCTTGAAATGCAATGCAGTTTTTTTAACATTGAATTCAAACCCACTCCTCCGCCTGATTTTAAGATTGAAGATCAGCAAGAACTGGACCAATGCAGCGGGGTGTGTTTGCATACTCCCGGTCACACGCCGGGGTCTGTGAGTTTTCATTTTGAATCCGCAAAACTCCTGGTCGCTGGGGACACACTCTTTCAAGGTTCTGTGGGCAGAACGGATTTACCGGGCGGTGATTTTGGTCAACTCAAACATTCAATCAAAGAAAAGATTTACACGCTTGATGAATCCACCAAAGTGATCACTGGACACGGTCCCGAAACTTCCATTGAAAATGAAATGGTCAACAATATGGTGATTCGATACAACTCTTGAGAGTCTTTCTACTTCTTATTCAAAAAAGAATAAGCCCTTAACGAGCACAATAAACCGATTGCTAAAGTGATCACAGAAACCTTTCCCCTGTGTGCAAACTCATTGGTCAATATGGCATTTGACTCTAGATAGAAAAGGACATAGATGCTAACAGCAATAGGCAAAAGGGCTAGGAAGAAATTAGTAATACTCTTTGTGCTCATGTCAAATAGAAAATGAAAGTACTATCATGTCATAAATTCGTCGTATACGCTTACCTATAACTTTATTTTTTTATGCTTTGAGATGTCCAATATTTTGCAAAAGAAATGGTTGAATGGATGGCATTTATTCTTCGGAGTGTCTCTGCCGATTTCTCTGATGATGTTCGTCCCGATATCAAACTTTGACTCGGTCACGGGTGCTGAAATATCAAGCATGATCAGCTTCTCAGTCAGATGGGCGGTTCCCTTTATCTATCTTGTGGTTGCAATCTCCTCTTTGAAGATCATCTTTCCAGGGGCTTTCACTCGTTGGCTGATGATCAATAGGAAATACATCGGCCTCATGTTTGCAGTCGCTATGGCTTGGCAAGGTCTTTTTATTTTCATCATGTCTTATTATTTTCACGACTATTATTTTTCAGAGATTTACTACTTCAGAGACGAAATTGAAGGGAGCATCGGATACATATTTCTCGCAGCGATGGTGGTCACATCTTTTGATTTTGGGAGAAAACTCGTTGACTCAAAACAGTGGAGAATCATCCATAAATCGGGCATTTACTTTCTTTGGGCTTATCCTTTCAGTGTCTACTGGTGGACAATCTCATACTATGGAAATCCATTGACGATTGATTACCTTTTCTATTGGTTTGGCTTCTTCGCATTTTTGACAAGGATAGTTGCTTGGGGCATGCAAAGAAATAAGAAGATTTCCAAAAAAACTGGGCCTAATGCGTTCGTTGGATCGACTCTAATTGCCTTTGGTTTGTCTCTGTCTGTCTTGAGTCTCTATTGGCAAAACAGCATCACTCAGATACTCACCCCCTTCTCATGGTCATCCATGCTCGAGTTGTGGTTGCCTTTTTGGCCATTTGAACCCTTTTTATCGCTGATGATCATAGGTCTTGGCACCATGATGCTGACAAAAGAGAACGCTCAGAAAGTCAATGCTGAGATCGTCAATCAAGAATGATCTTTAAGGGAATTCTACAAAGGTCTTTTTGAAGTTGGCAACAGCTTGATTGTGGATGTTGCGGAGGCGATCATCTCATCATTTTGTTTCATTGTGGCATAAGCAAAAACGATGCTTTTTCCCATCCTGACGATCTTTGATTTAGCAGTCATGAGTCCCGGGTGAGCTGGGGCGACGAAACTCACATTGATGTCCAATGAGACGGGATTGCTTTGAAATTTTACCAATGCGATAACCAAATGCGCCATTGTTGAATCCAGCATCCCGGTGATGAATCCTCCTTGAACGATTTGTGCTTCTGAATGACAAAACTCAGGTATTGCATCGAACTCCATTACCATGATCCGGTCTTCTTCGTTAAATTCGACAAGGCTTCCGCGAAGAGTCTCAATGCACGGCGGCCTGTTGCTTTCAAGGAGTTTTATTATTTCTTCTTTATTCATTAATTCACCATTTCAAATTCAACAGTCACTGATCCGACTTTGTTTGAGTTTACATAATCCAATGAACGAATATTTAAACCAATCTTTCCATTGACCTGATTGATGAAGACAATGATCTGATCGATGTCATCGATTGTAAAGGTTGAGAACATCTTGTCGGAATCAAAGCTCACCTCGATTTCACCCAAGTCGTTTTGAGAGGCAATTTCATTGATTATTCTTCTTATTTCGTTCGGCTGATCCTTTAAGCTGGATGCCAAGGCAAAGCCGATTAACCGATCGGCTCCATTTTTCACATACTCGAAGTCCTGTTTTGCTTTCTTTAGTTGGTTTCTTGATTGATTTGTCTGCGAGAGAATAGAAGACGAAAGAAGGATGAGGAGAGCCAAGCAAACAGAAATCATCGTGAGCATGATTAGATTCTGTTCACGCTGACTTCTCTCAAGCCATATTTTTCCTAGATCAATCACTGCCAATCTCCAGAACCAATGAACCGGAGAAGGCTCCGTCTGTGTTCTCTATATCATTCTTTATGACCCTTGTATTTGATTGCTCAATCAAATTATCAATGATGGAATACTTCATGCTGGACATCCGATCAAACTCCAATGTGACATTGGAGTTGTCGAAATCAATGTTCGATGAAGCGATTTCATCAATGGGTATAGCTCTTAAGTAGCCCAATACATTGAGATCCAAAGGCTTTGTTTCATTGCTATTGATTGCAAGAAGCAGCTGATCCATTTGCGCCCTAGAATTTACGATGCGCCTGAAATTAGGATTCAACTCAGTGAATATTGAAAATGTTTTTTCTTCGTAAGATTTTTTATAACTTTGCATCAAAGCAATATTCACCAAAGGAAGGATTAATAGGCTTGAAATTACGATGAAAGAATAAATGAGGTCCCTGCGCTCAAAGTTAAACCTCCTCAATGTGCCTTGAACATTAAATTTTGACTCAAACATGGAGGGCAGATTCGACTTTTTGGAATGTGCGGTTAGAAAATCCCGATGCAATGCTTCTAAAGAAACCTCTTTGCAATCGGTCTGTTTGAATTCAGATGCTTCTGCTCCGTCAAAAGCCATAAATATTGGCTTGAAGTTTTTTCTCTCTTTCGTCACTAGATCGAGATAATCATTAAAGCTCTCCTTTTTTGCACAAAAACCAGAGCCGTCTGCAAATGAGAATGAATACCTCCCATTTATGAATAGACAAGTATCTTGATCTAACGCTTGATGTAAAAAGTATTCGGGATAAATTTCGACGTCGCAACCAATTTGATTCAAAAGGTCATTCAATGGGTCGATGATTGATTTCTCAACAACCAATGCAAGATTATTCTCTTCGGAAAATATGAGACGATTCGATGAGACATCTGTAATCAGATCGTCTTCGTGTTCGCTAAAAAATCTGGCCTCAAATTGCTCTTCCGATTCGTTGGTTTCTTTTTTCGAATAAATACACCGAATCATATTGGATGGCAAAAATACAACCGCCTTTGAATTTGGATCGACATGGGATCGAATTTCATCCATATCAGTCGCCGGGTGATGGGAGGAAATTGAATCGCCATAGGAAAAGACTTCTGCTTTGGCAAAATCATTATCAATATGTATAAAGTAATTCTTCATGGGATCAATAGATCTAATTATAAAATCTTGAAATTACAATCGCTTGATTATTTTTCATTTCAATGACTGAATTTGCATTGATTTCAAATTCTTGGTTGGCAACGGAAGTAGATAAACGAATGAGAGGACTGGTGAGTCCAATCGGAAGATGGGCTTCATTGAAAGATACATTTGGAAAAGCAGCGTAGAGTTGTTGTGCAGAAGTGAATCCATCAAACGGTATTTGTTCTATCATTGCTCCCGCATCACGGACAGACAATCCAGGGATCAATGCCGCCAAAAGAATATCGTGCTTGGCATCTAAGACATTGATATTCACCCGCGTATTCTCATTCACAGGGAAAGTGCATAAATATTGCTTAATGTCTGACCAGTTTATGAATCTTGATGCTGGAAGGTTCCTTAACTCTGTGACGTCGAAGAAGAAACGCTCAGACGGATATTGTTTGATTTCACTCATTGGGCCCGTGTAGTAATAATCCTCTAAACCATAATTTCTTGGCTGAGAGTCTTTATCAATCCAATCAATCATCTGATCGATGAACTCATCAATTTCACTCCCATTGTATTTCAGAAGTTCCAACAACTTCTTTAGTCCTGCAATACTTCTTTCGTTTGGTATGTATTCCTGATTTGTGAAATCAACGAGGCTGTTGATGTTATAACATGCCGAAGCATCCTCTATATTGGCAATAATATTCCCGGACTCTGACTCTAGCCTGATTGGATTCACAAACATCGGCAAGGATTTTGATGTGTATCTTCTTATCGGACTGAATTGCTTGATGATTTCTTCTTTGGCAAGCGTTTCAACATTATCGATGTATTGAATTGCATCGCTTTGGAAACCAACGTATGTCTCTCTTTTAATCGACAATAAATACGTATTGCTCATCGATGCACCGATTGCAGATAAAATCAAAACGATGAAGAGAACAGAGATAAGGACAATGCCTTTATTGTTGGTATACATAGTCATTTTTGGGTGAAATAATCCATTCAATTGATTTGTTGTTTTGCATGAGTTGTATTTGGATCAACCGAGGAATGCTTCTTTGGGTGAGCTCATCCAGAGGCCAAGAATTAACCCATTTGATTCCATCGGAAAATGATATTTTTACATCGTCAATGTCCTTGAATAAAACAGATTCAGAATAATCACTGCTTGAGTAAGGATTTCCAGCAAAATACTGTCTTCTTATAAAGGAGTTTTCATTGAATAAATACTCCACTCTCCGAACTCCAGATGTTTCCTCAGAGTATCTGTTAACCAGGACGGTAAATATAATTCTTTTGGACCCTTCGGGTGAGAGAAAAGTCGCTTTCAGTGGCTGACCGTATAGGTCTTTCATTGGAACATTCACAGACTGGCGAAAATCTCTTCGAACAAGATTGGATGCAAGGTTGATCTTTTTTATCCTCTCTAGAGATTGATTTGTGAATTCCCTAGATGAGAGGGATGACTGCAAGATATTTGTCGATATAACCGCAATCACAGTCATAATAATGATTGCAATCAAGACTTCTATTAAAGTAAATCCGCTTCTGAGATTTTTATTGTTTCTTTCCAATGTATCCCTCTCTTACGAAAACTGTTTCATTGGAATCAATGAGTTTTATTGTTAAAACAAAATGTGTCATGTTCCTGGACATGCTTTTTGTTTGTTCCTCCCATGTCCACTCCTTCCCATACATTCTGAGCCTGCCACTGCGGGTACCCATCAACAATGGTGGCTCAATGGTGTCCATTAATGCAATCCGGTTATTGGCTATCTCTCTCGCAATTACCTTATCCTGAAGTAAGGTAGACGATACTTGAGTATCAACAATGAACTGAAAAAGAGTGATCGCTGTTGTGCTGAGAATCAATAGAGCCACTGCAACTTCCAGTAAGCTAAATCCATTTTCATGCTTATTCATAAACCGAGGATACCTCTCCGTTCTGCTTGATATGAATTGTTTTGAGAAGCTGGCTATCGCTGATCACAATTTCAGCGCCTGAGTTTTCACCCGATGGATAAAAAGTAATCAGTGGAGACGAGGTTATCTCGTCATTCAGTTGATATTTGTAGCCGTCTCCAGTTTGGATACTAACCATCACATCGCTTGAATAGCGTTGACGAAAACTAGACCTCTCACCAAGATCCTCTCGCTCGTATTTTTTTCCATTTTTAATCATATAAAACTTATTTTCATCCAGCGATGCATGCCAAAGAATAGAGCTTCCTATTAGCATGCTTTCTTCAGACATAAAGCCGAGATCTCCCTCGAAAGATTGATCGCTTTGATTGATTGATTGAAAAATGCTGCTATTGAGTGCTAGATAGCTTGAAGCAATAGCCACGACAAGTATCACGACAATCAATTCAATTAGGGTAAAGCCTTTATTTTTCGTCCCAGTTTCCAATATCAGCATCCTCGCTGTCTCCACCGGGCGAACCATCAGCGCCTAAGCTATATACATCGTATTTAGAAAACTGGCCTGGAAAAAGATACAGATAGTCGTTCCCCCAAGGGTCAATTGGAACTGATGAAAGGTAGCCATCCCTTGGGTAGAGATTCTTATTTTTTATTCCTTCTGGTGCCTGAATCAATGCCTCTATGCCTTCGTCTGTTGTTGGGTATGAATAATGCTGAAAACGATAAGTCTCAAGCGCCTTTTCTATTTGAGCAATATCCGTTCTAGCTTTCTCATATTCTGCACGCTGAAGAAAAGGTGCAACATTGACTGCAACAATAGTCGTCAAGATACCTAAAATGACTATGACAGCCATTAATTCAATGAGTGTAAACCCTTTATGATGATGCTTCACTTCTAACCTATCGATATTGTGTTCATTTGCATTATAGGGATCAAAATAGCCAATACAATCAACAAAATGAATGCTCCCATGATGATAATAACGAGCGGCTCCAATAGAGAGAGGACTATGCCTCTCTTGGTCTCAATTTCAGATTTCATAAATGTTGCCACCTTCTCAAACATTATAGATAAATTTCCTGCCATAAAACCACTTGAGATGAGTTGCAGAAAGATATCAGGAAAAATCGAAGAGTCTCTTAACGCTCCCAAAAAATCTTTCCCCTCTTTCAGGTCACTATTTGATTGATTAATGATGGACCTTAGATGGAGATTATTCATAACCATTGAGGATTCATCCATTGCTTGATCAAGATTTATGCCCGAACTAAGAAGAAGATGCATCGTGCTTGAAAAACGCTCAAGTTCGCTCTTAAGCAGAAAATCCCCTATGATCGGAAAATAAAGTATCTTGCAATGGAGTGATTTCAGCTTTTCCTCGTCTTTGAGTAGCTTTTTATATAGATAATTGATCAATCCCAACCCGAGAACAAAAAGAACCAATATAAGAGGTATTTGGTTCGACACAGTCATCAAAATATTCGTTAGAAAAGGTAATTCAACTCCCGCCCTTAAAAATTGATCCACAACTTGAGGCATCACAAACATCAATAAAGCGATGATGACCAAAACAGAAAAAGACACCAGAATCAATGGGTATGCCAATGCAGATATTACCTTTTGCCTAACGGACTCTGAATCTTCCAGATAGTCGGCTAGATTTGAAAACATCAAATCAAGCTTGCCAGAATTGTCGCCTGCCGATATCAATGAAACATATGTGTTATTGAATATCGAAGGATATTTTTTCAACGCATCGCTCAGTCTCTGGCCTTGCATGACGTCTTCTCTGATGGAATAAAGTATTTTAGAAAATTTATCATCAGAGGAATGATTGCTGACTATGCTTAGACTCTCATCAAGCGGAATAGAAGAGTTTAAAAGTGTGGCTAATTGTCTTGTTATGAGAACCAGGGTTTTTGTCTTCACCCGCACTGATCTCTTAACTTTTTTTAGGGTTTCTGTGATTTCTAGAGGTATTAAATTAAGATTCTTTAACTGTTTCCTCGCAGCTCTTTCAGAATCGGCATTTATACGGCCAATTTGCTCATTGCCTAAACTGTCAAAAGCTTTATAACTATACGCTGGCATCTTCTTTTTGATTGTTGATTCTTATAAGCTCTTCGGGCGAAGTAAGGCCTTTTGTGAGAAGTTCAGAGCCTATTTGATCAATCGTCTGAATATCCTTAAATGCAACATTCTGAATGTCTTGTTCTGAAGCCTCATCGTGAATCATATCTTTCAAGACTGTGCCGACTTGTATTGATTCAGCAATGGCAATCCTTCCTTTGAATCCAGTCCCATCGCAGTCATTGCAACCTTTCGCTGAGAATACAGTTTGACCTTTTTTTAATCCCAAAAGATCAATTGCTACTTGTGAAACTTTAGTTTCAGATTTGCATTTATTGCAGAGTCTCCTTATGAGCCTTTGTGAAATAATTGTTTTTAAACTGGAAGCAAGCAGAAATGACTCTATTCCCATGTCCCTTAATCTTGTGATAGCGCCTGCAGCGCTGTTTGTATGAACTGTCGACATGACCAAATGGCCCGTTAAACTGGATTGAATCGCAATTCTTGCAGTTTCTTCGTCTCTGATCTCCCCAAGCATTACTACATCTGGGTCTTGCCTTAAAATTGACCTAAGCCCCTTTGCAAAGTCATATCCGGTTTTGTTATTCACTTGAGTCTGACCAATGCCCTCTAATGTGTATTCTATCGGATCCTCAACGGTCAGAATATTCAATGAATTGTCATTTATGTGTCTTAAACCAGCATACAATGTTGTTGTTTTGCCTGAACCCGTAGGACCTGTAACGAGTATCATTCCTTCAGACGAATTCAGTGACTTCTTAAAATTCCTCAGAACAACTTGATTGAGGCCTAAATCATCAATATTGATTTGTGAAGATTCTTTATCCAAAAGTCTTAAGACGACTCTCTCTCCATAGGACGAAGGCAAAGTAGATACCCTGACATCGATGTTTTTCTTGCCCAAAGAAAGAGACACCCTCCCATCTTGTGGCAGACGCCTTTCAGAAATATCCAGCCTAGAAATAATTTTAATTCTAGAGATTATGACTGGAGCTATCCTGGAATCTTGGGTGAGAATCTTTCTCAAAATCCCATCGATCCTGAATCGAACAACAAACTCATCTTCGTAGGGTTCAAAATGAATATCGGATGCGCGTTCCTTGATGGCTTGACTGATGATCCCATTGATCAGCTTGATGATTGGGGCATCCTCTGATCCGCTCAATAAATCTTCAGTTGGTGCGATGGTGTTTGCAAAACTCGCAAGATCAAATTCATCGCTGAGTTCTTCCGAGAGAATTCCTGAGTCATTCTCACTGGAAAAGACTTTTGTTATGAGGGAATCAAACTCATCAGATGTGCATTGCTTTATAACAATGGCTTTCTTTAGAAAACGAGAAAGTTCGTGATAGGTATCTAGATTGATCCCATTGGGTGTGATCACTGTGCATTCATTGCCGTTGTCAAATGCCGCCAACTGCTTAGATCTCACAAAATCATATGGGAGCAAACATTGATCCAGTTCGCTCAGTTCAATATCGCCCACTTTTATACCTCAGACAATCAATCTTGATCTTCAGAAAGGTCAATGATCTCTTCTCTTGATTCATTCAAAAGACCCTCTGCCTTAATAAAGTTATATTTTTCTAAGGAGATTTGGTTCACGCTCTTTGAATCAGCAAGAATCTTTGGCCTTAAAAAAACTGTCAGATTCCTTCTGATGACGGATTTAGAAGAACTCCTAAACAAACGACCAAGAATTGGAATCTGGCCCAACACAGGCACGCGATTTATTGTTTCTTGAATATCGTCATCAATGAGCCCGCCTAAAACAATGATCTGATTATTATCAACCAGTACCGTTGTCTCTATCGTTCTCTTATTCGTTATGATGTCAGAACCCCCAGTCAATGCGCCAGCAACGCCAGAAACTTCTTGCTTGATATCAAGAATGACTGAATTTCCCTCATTAATTTGTGGAGTGATAGACAGTTTCACGCCAACTTCTTGTCTGGAAGTTGTCCTGAAAGGATTGGCATTATTGGCACCTAGGCTCTCGCCAATGGTAATTGGTATTTCTTGACCGATCACAAGATTGGCCGGTTCATTATCCATGGCGATGATGGAAGGCGTTGAAAGTATATTTGAGTTTTGATCTTCAGCAATTGCATTGATGATGCCCACGAAACTGTCTCCATCCGAATCGATACTGCCAAAGCCGGCAACAAGTCCCTGAGTATTCAAAAGAGAATTGGTTGCAATGGCGCTCAATGTTGCATCGTCTCCTCCTTGAACTGAATTGCCAGTGATGGCCAATAAATCTGGAGATTTTGAACTCGGAAATCGAGTGATTCCTATTGGAATCTGATTGCCGTCATCATCAGAGCCACTGAAAATAGCCTCAATACCAAGATTCTTTGCTGCATTCTCTGACAATTCTACAATAATGGCTTCGACCAAGACCTGTGCCCTTCTGATGTCAATTTTAGCCACCAAATTTCTTATCAAGTCTAAATTTGAGCCTTCCGAAGAAACAATCAGTGAATTCGTTTTCTCATGATAAGTCACAACAGGTTTTTGAGAGTCTGAGTCTGCAGCAAATGTCGAAGAGACGGTATTTACAATTGAGGCCACTTCATCTGCCTTAGCGTACTTAAGATAAATGACTGCCACGGTTCCATCGTTCTGAACATCTTCATCAAGAACTCTGAGTGTCGATTCAACATTCTTGCTGACGACCTTGTTGGCAGACAGAATCACTGAGTTTGACTGTGTGAATGGGATGGCTATGAAGTTATTGATCGTTGGATTGCTTTGCAACTTTAGCTTATCGAGAATTCTTACGGCTTCGACGGAGGATAAATTATTCAACTTAATGATAGATATTTTAGCAGTATCGTCTTCGTCGAGTTCCTTCAAAAGCAACTCTATCCTGTCTACATTGCTTTTTCGGTCAACCAACAGAATGGAATTTATGGAGGCAATGCTTGAGAGAGAAGCTTGTCTGCCGACTATCGGTTTCAGCATTGGAAGCAATTCATCGGCAGATCTGTTATTTAGAAGCAAAATCTTTGTAACGTAATCGGCATTCTGAGTCGGATCATTTGAGTCTCTTGTCGCCTCATTGTCGGGAATAATTCTGACAATATTGCCTTCATTGATTGCACTAAAGCCATTGACCTGAATTGTTCTAAGATACACTTGCCAAACTTGCTCTTGGTCAAGCAACGAATCAGAGAATATGGTCACTTTTCCTTTGACCCTTGGATCCAAAATGATTGTTTTCTTTGCAAACCGAGCAATGTCTTGTGTGACTGCTCTGACTTCGACATTGTCATAATTAAGCATATAACTTTCTTGCGCTTGCAAACCAGAAAGCCCCATAAACCAAGTAACCAGTGTAATTCTCAAAAAATTATTCATGGGATGATCTCGGTCTTAATTACAATCTTTTCTCCTGCATAGAGAAAGATGGCTTGATCCGTTGTGATGGATTGCAAAAGGTATCTGCCTTCAAGGTATTCGCCAATCTGAACAACGTATTCAATATTGTTCTTTTTTAGTACCACTGAAGAATTATCTCCATAAACACCAATTCTTGTGCCAATAATTTTATAATCGAATGCTTGATTATTGGAAGCTTTTGGCTGGCTTTGGCTGAGCGCATTGATGACAGGAATTTGGATAGAATCGTAGTTCACTGATTCAATTTTTGGTCTTTGATCAATGGTTATGTAGAGCTGTACCAATAAGTAAGACATCAAAAGAATCGATGCAGTGTAAATCAGTCTTTTTATATCAACAGTATCCATAAGAGGTCAATGAGAGGAGCGAATCCCTCTGGATATTATTACAGCTTTCATCAATACATAACAGACAATTTGATTGCAGCGATCAAGATCGCAGAAAGTGCCAAGCCGCTTCCGAAAGGCACTTTATTGGTGTAGTGCTCTCTTCCTAAAAAGTAAACCAAGAGAGCAATGAGTGAAGCAATTAAAACAACGATACTCAGTAGCTGAAAGCCCAGCAAAGCTCCTATCGATGCAAGCAATATAAAATCACCCCCGCCAATTCCTTCTCTTTTTCTTATGAGAAAATAGATCTTATTGATCAAGTACAAAGAAGCATAACCGGCAAAAGCACCCATCAGCGATGAGGCAATATCAGTAAATAGACCAAAATACCCGTTCAGGATCAATCCCAGAATAAGAATCTTTCCACTAAAAAAAAGAGACAGTGCTAGATGCCTGAGATCAATTAAGAACTGAGCATAGAGAGAAGCTATAACTAAAAATATTAAAATTGATTCCAGATTTGATGGCAATGCACCGGACCACAAAATAGATGCCATTAATAAAAGGTGGAAAAGCTCGTTGAGAAAATAAAACTTACTGATTGACCTTTTGCAAAACAAACATCTCCCTCTTTGGATCAAGTAACTCAGAAGAGGAATCAGCATGTAATATTTCAAAGTCGCTCCGCATTCTTCACACCTTGATCTTGGCGAGTAGATTGTCACGTTCGATTGGGCATCAATCAATTTAGGAAAACGAATAATGTAACTGCCTACAAAGCTTCCATAAAAAACTCCCAGTAAACAGAAAAATGCAATTGTCAAAAACATCCGGCTGTTAAGCGCTCAGATTATTTCTCGACATTGGGCAATTGATAGTCTTTAAATTCTTGACGCAGTTCAAACTTTTGAATCTTTCCAGTCGCCGTGTGTGGCAATGAATCCACAAAGACAACATCGTCTGGAATCCACCATTTGGCGACTTTTCCTTCAAACCATGCAAGGATTTCTTCTTTTGTAACGGTCTCGCCTTCTCTCACTTGCACCAAAAGCAATGGTCTTTCTGACCATTGAGGGTGATAGACGCCGATCACTGCTGATTCAGCGACTTTGGGATGATCCGTAGCTGTGTTTTCAAGATCAATGGAGCTGATCCATTCGCCGCCGGATTTAATAACGTCTTTCGTTCGATCCGTGATTGCCATGAATCCATTTGGATCAATGGTTGCAACATCACCGGTTTCAAACCAGCCGTCTTCTTCCAATGTAGCGCCCGGTTCTGCTTTGAAATAATCGCTGAGAATCCATGCGCCTCTCACTTTTAAACTGCCAAATGCAACGCCATCCCACGGAAGTTCATTGTTGTCATCGTCTGTGATTTTCATCTCAGCCCCGTAAACACCTCGTCCGGCTTTGAGCTTCATTTCGAGCAATTCATCGCCCTCAAGATCGTCCATTCCGTCTTTGAATGTATTGTAAGTTCCCAATGGGCTCATCTCGGTCATGCCCCATGCAATATGAACATAGACTCCGTGTTTCTCTTGCATGTCTGTCATGATTGAAGCCGGGCATGCGGCACCGCCAACAACCACTCTTTTTAATGTCGGTACCGTTTTCCCAGACTCTTCCAAATACTGCAATAAATTCAACCAAACCGTGGGCACACCCATTGAAATTGTCACATTCTCTGCTTCAATGAGTTGTTGCAATGTCTCGCCGTCACCCATTTTTGGTCCTGGCAGAACGATTTTACTCCCGACCATTGGGCCGACATAAATGGATCCCCAAGAATTGACATGGAACATTGGAACAATGGGTAAAACGATGTCTTTTGCTGATATTCCAAACACATCGGGCAGTCCAGCAGCATAGGCATGGAGAACAGTGGCGCGATGATTATAAAGCACGCCTTTCGGATCGCCGGTTGTCCCTGATGTATAACACATTCCACTCGCAGTGGTCTCATCAAACTCAGGCCATTCTATTTCGTTTGGCTGTTCTGCCAGAATTGATTCGTAACACAGCAATCCCTTCAGCGATGATTCAGGCATTGAATCTTCAGAAGTCAAAACAATGAAATGCTCAATGGTAGTGAGTTGATCTTGAATGCTTTCAAGTAGCGGCACAAACATCGGATCGCAAAAGACAACTTTGTCTTCCGCATGATTCATGATGTAAATCAGTTGCTCTGGAAATAGACGAGGGTTGACCGTGTGGCAAATCGCACCGGACGAGGATATTGCGTAATAGAGTTCAAAATGTCTGTGATCATTCCATGCCAGTGTTCCGACTCGATCGCCAATATCGATGCCAAGCGATTTAAGGGCATTGCCCAATTGCCTTGTTCTTTGGAATGCGTCTTTAAACGTGTATCTGAAATCCGGCTGATCTGCCACCACAGATACTATTTCTTGATCAGGAAAATTTCTTTCGGCGTGATCCATTATTGAGCCAATCATTAATGGGGTGTCCATCATCAATCCCTTCATCTTTTATCCTCCATACTGAAATTCATTAAAATAATTTATCCGCCTATGTAATGCATTTCTACTTTTTCACTCGTGGTATCGCCCTTTTCACTGTATCTCAACTCGCTGTAACGATCCTTTCTTTGTTTCCATATCGATGCAATTTCATTTCTTATGAAATCATCCGACTCGCCGCTGCGAATCCAATGACGAATGTCTTTGCCTTGAGAAGCAAATAAACAATTGTAAAGCTTCCCATCGGACGACAACCTGGCTCTTGTGCAAGCCCCGCAAAATGGTTTTGTGACAGACGAGATTAAACCGATTTCAGTCTCCGTATCTACAATTTTAAAACGCTCCGCGGTTTCGCCTTCATAATTCTTATCGAGTTGCTCTAATTTCCATTTGGAAGAAAGTTTTTTGATGATCTCATCGCTGCCAACAGTTTCGTCCAATCTCCACTCATTCAGGTTCCCAACATCCATATACTCGATAAAACGAATGATCACTGACTGACCATTAAAATGATCAACCATTTCAATGATCTGATCCTCGTTGGTGCCACGCTTGAGGACCGCATTGATTTTCACTTTTTCAAAACCAACCAACAATGCTTCATTTATACCCTGCAGAACGGTTTCTAGGTTGCCTCGTCCGCCTGTCATGATTTTAAATTGATCGGGGTCAATTGAATCGAGACTAACCGTGATTCTATTTAAGCCGCATGCCTTGAGTTCTTCGGCATATTTTTTCAGCAATACGCCGTTCGTGGTTAATGCAATGTCTTCAATCTTATCGATATTGGAAAGGTCGCCAATCAATTCCGATAGATTCACCCTCAAGAGCGGTTCGCCACCTGTGATTCGAATCTTTTTTATTCCCAAATCACAGAATAACTTTGTGAGCCTATAAATCTCATCAAATGAAAGTCGCTCATTTGAATTTAAAAAATTAAATCCTGAATGAAATTTCTCTTCTGGCATGCAATAAATGCATCTGAAGTTGCAACGATCCATTACAGAAATTCTGAGATCCTGAAGCGGTCTTCCAAGGTGGTCCCTTATGGGAGTTAAATGACTTAAATTGGTCATTTATTGATCCAGGCCTCTGATCAGCTCAATTGGATCATGATAGTCATAGCCTTGCTCTTCAGCCACTGCGGTGATTGTCACTTTACCGCTGTGAATATTGAGCCCATCGCAAAAACCTTTATCAAGACTCAAAGCCTTGTTAAAGCCTTCATTTGCAAGACTTAAAACATAAGGGAGTGTCGCATTATTCAACGCATAAGTGGAAGTCATTGGCACAGCTCCAGGCATGTTTGCCACACAATAATGAAGGACCCCTTCTTCCACGTAGGTGGGGTCGGAATGCGTGGTCGGTTTTGAAGTTTCAGAACAGCCGCCTTGATCTATGGCGACATCGACCAATACGGATCCCTTTCGCATTGACTGGACTAATTCGCGAGAGATTAATTTTGGCGCAGATGCGCCCGGAATCAGCACTGCACCAATTACGATGTCTGCTTCCTTGATGCACGCCTGATTATTTTCTTCCGTTGCAAGCACCGCGTTGAGCTTTTCTCCAAAGATAGACTCCAATTGATCCAATCGCTCTGGAGATTTATCCAATACAGTGACGTTGGCTTGCATGCCAATGGCTATCTCTATTGAGTTATATCCAACAACTCCTCCTCCAATTACAACCACATCTGCTGGATCCACATCGGTTACGCCGCCAATCAATCGACCCAATCCGCCCTTCACTTTTTCCAAACATGTTGCCCCGGCTTGTACGGCCATCCTCCCTGCAACCTCACTCATTGGCGTCAACAATGGGTACGTCCCATCATCAGCCCTGACTGACTCATAAGCTATGGCTCTGCAGCCAGATTCAATCAATGCTTTGACTTGATCAGGGTCTGGCGCTAAATGGAGATAGGTGAATAAAATTTGATCGCTCTTTAAAAGGGCACACTCCTCAAGTTGTGGCTCTTTAACTTTCACTATCATTTCAGCTCTTTGAAAAATCTCTTCTCTGGTTTGAACAATTTCAGCTCCAGATTCTTCATAAGCATCGTTGTCTTTGCCGATGCCTAATCCAGCATTGTTTTCAATCATTACTTGGTGACCGGACTGCGTTAAGCTCTTAACGCTTTCGGGAGTCAGTCCAATTCTGTATTCATCCGATTTAATTTCTTTTGGTACGCCAATCAACATTTTAAAATCCCTTTTTTATTCGACCGTTGGCATCGAGAGATTGATTGTTTCATCATCATCGACCCATCTGGCTGTGACTGTTTTAGTTCTGGTAAAAAACCTAATGCCATCCATTCCGTAGATATTGGATGAACCAAAGATAGAATCTTTCCAACCGCCAAAGGTATAAAAAGAGAGCGGCACAGGTATGGCAACATTGATGCCGACCATGCCCACTTCAACTGAATGAACAAACTCTCTGGCTTTGGAGCCTTGATTGGTGAAAATAGCTACTCCATTTCCAAATTGATGTTCATTTGCCAATCGAATGGCAGCATTAAAGTCTTTGACCCTGAGCACAACCAAAACTGGGCCAAATATTTCTTCTTTGTAGATACTCATCTCTGGACTGACACCATCGAACAGAGTCGGGCCTAGAAAAAAACCAGGCTTGTTTGTCATTTCATGCTCGCGTCCATCGAGTAAAATTTTGGCACCCGAATCTATGCCTTGCTGGATGTAATCAATGACTTTGTTTTTATGGTCATTGGTAATCAGTGGACCCATTTCATTTTCAGCTTCATTCCCTGGCCCAATCTTCAGTGCTGAGGCTTTCTCAGACAGAAGTTTGCATAATTCATCTGCAACTCCTTCAACAACAACCACAACAGAAATGGCCATACATCGCTCACCTGCAGAGCCATATGCAGCACCAATGATTGCATTGGTTGTTTGCTCAAGGGATGCGTCCTCGAGGACAATGGCATGATTCTTTGCTCCACCCAATGCCTGCACTCTCTTTCCATTGGCTGAAGCTTTTTCATGAACGTACTGAGCGACAGGAGTTGATCCAACAAAACTGAATGTTTTGATGGAAGGGTGATCCAATATTGCATCGACGACTTCCTTGTCGCCGTTAACGACGTTCAAAACCCCTTTTGGCAATCCAGCCTCCTGCAAAAGCTCTGCAAGTTTCATGGCGCAAGAAGGATCTTTTTCTGAAGGCTTTAAAATAAAAGTATTGCCGCATGCAATGGCAATTGGAAACATCCACATTGGAACCATGGCAGGAAAATTAAAGGGCGTCACACCGGAGCAGACTCCAATCGGTTGTCGAGTGGAATAGCAATCGATTCCCGTTCCAACTTGCTCACTGAATTCTCCCTTAAGGAGATGAGGAATGCCGCATACAAAATCAACCACTTCGATGCCTCTTTGCAAAGAGCCGGCTGCATCCGAGGCGACCTTACCGTGCTCTTGGGTAATGAGCTCTATTAACTCTTCTCTGTTTGTTTCCAGAAGCTCTTTGTATTTGAAAAAGATCTGAGCTCGTTTTGTGACGGATGTTTGTGACCAACTCTTAAATGCTTCTGAGGCGGACTCAACTGCTTTGTTTAGATCATCGGAATTCCCCATCGAAACAGAGGCACTGACTTGGCCGGTTGCAGGATTAAACACATCCCCGTATCGTTCAGCACTTGAAGGCTGAAGTTCGCCGTTAATCCAATGGTGAATGATTGATGCCATGCTTTGCTTTATTCTTAACCGATCGCTTCTAGCGATTCTTTGACGGTATGCACCACTTTGCGAACGTCATCAGCGCTGGCAATGAATGGCGGACAAATCGCAATTGTATCGCCCGTGGTTCTGATGAGAACCCCTCTGTCAAAACATTCTCTGAATACACTCATTGCTCTTGCGGTAGGCTTTCCTTCTATAGGATCCAATTCCACAGCACCCAATAAACCAAAGTTACGTATATCAATCACATGTTTCGTGCCTTTGATCTTGTGCACTTCTTCCTCCAGAACCGGTGCAAGCTCTCGAGCGTTCTCAAAAAGACCTTCTTCTTCATAAACATTGAGCGTTGCCAATCCTGCTGCAGCTGCTAAAGGATGACCTGAATAGGTATAGCCATGGAAAAACTCTATCGCTTCTTCTGGCCCAGTCATGAACGTATCGTAAATTTCTTCCTTGACTAAAACACCGCCCATTGGAACTGTTCCGCTGGTCATGCCTTTGGCAATGGTCATTATATCCGGCGTAACATTGAATGCATCTGCTCCAAAATTACTTCCCGTTCTTCCAAATCCAGTGATGACTTCATCCAAGATAAGCAGAATGCCGTGCTCGTCACAAATTTCTCTGATTCTATTGAGATAGCCAACGGGTGGGAGATAAACGCCTGCTGAACCCGCAATGGGCTCCATGATTACGGCTGCCACTGTGGATGGATCATGCAACATGAGTATTTCTGTTAACTGATCTGCGAGGTGCTCGCCCCATTGAGGCTGACCGACTGAAAAAGCATTGTGCTCAAGATTATGGGTGTGCTTGAGGTGATCCACGCCCGGCAACATTGCGCCAAACATTTTACGATTGGGCGACATGCCTCCGACAGAAATACCGCCAAAACCAACGCCGTGGTATCCCTTCTCCCTTCCTATGAGACGAGTTCTATGTCCTTCACCTCTGGCTCGATGATATGCGAGTGCAATCTTTAAAGCTGTATCCACCGCTTCAGAACCTGAATTTGTAAAGAATGCATGAGTCAATTCTTTAGGTGCCATATCCACCAACTTCTCCGCCATTGCAAAGATTGTGGGATGGCCGAGCTGAAATGCAGTCGCGTAATCCAATGTTTCAGCTTGCTTTTGAATGGCTTCAACTATCTTTGGATGACAATGCCCAGCATTGCAACACCAAAGACCTGAAACGCCATCCATGACGGTCTTGTCATCGTATGTCGTATAATGCATTCCATTGGCTTTTTTGAACATTCTTGGATTCTTCTTAAAGTACCGATTGCCTGTAAATGGCATCCAATAATGTTCCAAATTTGGTAAAGCATCGCTCATAGAATTGTCCTCAAGAAAATATATGCCTATTGTACTCACTAATTTCTAACTCAATCAATGGATATGTCTCGAAATGTCAAATAAACTATCGAGATGAGCAGCGAAAAAAATAACGAGTTCAAGGCGATCAATATTTCTGTTTTGACTATTTCAGACAGCAGAACGATTGAGCAGGATGATTCGGGCGAATATCTGGTTTCCGCATTAGAAGAGCAAGGGCACGTTTTAAGCGATCGAAAAATTTGCAAAGACAATCTTTATGAGATCAGAGCGATCATCTCGCAATGGATTTTAGATGACAATGTTCACGGCATCATCACCACTGGTGGCACAGGAATTACGGGCAAAGATGGAACACCCGAGGCCATCCTGCCTCTTCTGGACAAAACCATTGATGGCTTTGGTGAAATGTTCAGATCCCTTTCTTACCAAAACATTAAAACATCAACCTTGCAATCCAGAGCCTTTGCAGGGGTTGCCAATGGGACATTTATCTTTTGCCTTCCCGGCTCACCGGGTGCTTGTAAGGACGGCTGGAATCTCTTAATCAAGGATCAATTGGACAGCAGAACAAAGCCATGCAATCTTGTGGAATTAATGCCTCGATTAAATGAGCAATAAACTCAGATGAGTGATCGATTAGAAGTATTTATGTTTCCCTGTTTATCGGATAACTACGGTTTCCTGATTCATGATCCTATCGAGGGTTTAACAGCCACGATCGACACTCCGGAAGTTCCCGTCATTGAAGAGGCGCTCAATCAAAAAGGCTGGGCATTGACTCACATAATAAATACGCACCATCATTATGATCACGCGGGGGGCAACCTTGAGCTCAAAAAAAAGACAAATTGCAAAATCATTGGGCCCCTGGCAGATAAGGACCGAATTCCAGGGATTGATATAACCATAGAACATGGAGAAAAATTCAACTTTGGCTCATTCGATGTTCAAGCATTTCATACGCCAGGGCATACAACTGGACACATGGTGTATCATTTCGAGAGTCAAAACATAGCTTTTGTGGGCGACACTATTTTTGCAATGGGCTGTGGAAGACTATTTGAGGGAACGCCTGAACAAATGCTCAAATCGCTTGATCTCATTATGTCATGGCCCGATGAAACCTTGCTTTATTGTGCGCACGAATACACACAAAGCAATGCCGAATTTGCCATTACAGTTGATGGAAAAAATAAGGATCTCATTAATAGAAAATCTGAAGTTGAAAGCATGAGAGAAGATTCGATCCCGACAGTCCCTACCACGCTTGATTTAGAGAAAAAAACAAATCCATTTCTGAGATCGGATGATCAAAAAATAAGGTTAGAGTTGGGCATGCTGGAGTCCACTAGAACTGAGGTTTTTGCTGAAATTAGAAATCGCAAAGATCAATTCTAGCTCACAGAAAATTATCTGATTCTCTATAATGGTTTTAAGTGCGCCCGTAGCTCAGTTGGATAGAGCGTGTGGCTACGAACCACAAGGTCGGGAGTTCGAATCTCTCCGGGCGCGCCAAAATAATCAAAAAAATGTATTTGCTCTAAGGTCGTTGATTTGGATCGGCCAAAGGCGTCGGAGCGACCTTTGAAACATAAATGGCAAACATGCTGACAAATATATTGCATACTCCAATCAATATAAATGGAGCGGATGGTCCAATCGCGTCAAACATTCTGCCTCCAATTCCAGAAGAAATCAGGATTCCTATTGCCCCTGCAAGATTGAAAACACCAACGATGGCGCCCCTCTTCATCTGTGGAGCCTCTTGACCCAATAATGTCGTTGCTGCGAAGAAAGCACATTGCTGACCCCAGCCAAGCAAAGCAAAGAGTGGCAGATACTTCGGATCAAGAACATCCTCTACGAAAAACATCGAGCAGTAACCGACTGCGGCTATTGCCATGCATATACTTACAGATTTTATTCGATCGCCTTTATCCATTAAATAACCAATGAATGGCGAGGCTATGAGTGCCGTCGTTGTCGCAGTCACAAACAGAAGTCTCGCCTTGCGAGTTGCCTCTGAAGTTTCTAGGCCAGCATCGACCCCTGATGCAACGCCCCACAAGACCACAAAAGTACCGAGTATGACAAGATCACTCCTCGCCACAAATGCGGCAAAATATGCCAAGAGAATCCTTGGGTTCCTCCCCTCTGCCAATCCAGAGCGGATCTGCTCACGATAAGGAATTTTCTTTTGCTCTTCCGTCGGCGTTCCTTTCTTCAAACCAAAACCAACAACCGTTGCAGTAATCAAGCACATTCCAGCAACAACCCACATCGCATACATGCCTGCAGTGACTTCATCGTATCCAGCATCAGCAAAAGTTTTTGGCAATCTGGCAAAAACAAGGGATACGAAAATAACCCCCAATGCATTCATAATCCCTGTGACAGCGATCATTTTTCCCCTGGTGTGATTCTGAGGATAATCTGCTGTGACGGTTCCGAGCATTCCGGTTGCAGCACCCATCCCAATAGCATAGACAACTCGATACATGGTCAATTCTTCGATACCGGTTGCCAATGGATAGAGAAAATAAGACAGTCCCATTGTGACCATGCCAAAGGCATACACTTGCCTTCGACCTATTTTATCTGCAATAAGGCCAACCGGAAGAAAAACCAACAAAAGGACTATTTCTGCAACAACTTGGAGATCTCCAACGATGGTTCCTATCTGATCTCTTTGGTAATTGAGATTTTCAACGACAACATAAGTCGTGGCATAAGAAATAAAGGTCAATAAACC
>Ga0208261_1000237_pt1 | contig 23087 bp, 12 predicted proteins | sample Knorr_S7_td_DCM__FD_185595 | JGI IMG/M metagenome (GOLD analysis project Ga0208261, IMG submission 185595) | Marine microbial communities from Southern Atlantic Ocean transect - Knorr_S7_td_DCM_ad_131m_LV_B (SPAdes) (version 3) | ecosystem: Environmental > Aquatic > Marine > Oceanic | place...
TGTTCCAGAGATTGCAATTATTTTTGGAGCACTTATTGTTTTCATGCTTGCAACTTTTTTAAATCCGAAAAACGATGAAAAGAAACTTGAATCTTTTGACCTGATAGGGTTATCGCTTCTTGGTTCTTCTATTTTTATTAGACTATCTCAAGTTTTATTGAATTTGTCACCAATGATAGCTTGGACTATTGGAGTTATTTTGTTTTTTGTCCTTCTTTTTCTTTGTAGAAAAAAATATAAAATTCCATATATTGGTGCTTTGACATATGGTTCAATTTCTGCTTTGTTTGCAGTACATCTTTTAAATTTTGCAGACCTTCCCGCAAATGATCCAAAACCCTGGACATTTGGAGCTTTTATAGGTTTTATTGTTTGGTATATATCTCGTTATATAAAACAGAAGGATTGGGTACCGTCACTTGCTTTGTTCTGGCAAATTTTTAGTATATCTACAACTTTTTTGATAATACATGAAACATCTAGACACTTTTCCATTGAGTTAGGTCGTTATTGGGGTGGTCTTGAAACCTTTGATCCTTTCTCTATTTTTTGGGAACTGACAATCGATATTATTACAATTTTCGTAATTCTTCTTGCCTGGAACCATCCTGAATTAAAAAGGAACAGGGGGGAATTTTTTGCTTTATTGATGATTGCAGGTGCAAGTTTGATGTTTATGGTTGCATCCTCAGACCTTGTTGCAATTTACTTAATGACAGAGTTCTCTTCAATATGTTTATATCTGCTTGTAGGTTTTGCAAGATCTGGTAAAAAATCACCTGAAGCAATTTTGAAATATTTTCTAGTAGGTGTTTTCTCTGGTGTTTTAATATTATTTAGTGGAATGCTTTTCTATGGGTTAACTGGCACTACAAATCTTTATGATATTAACTTTTTGCTTTCTGTAGGACACCCCTACAAGGGTTTGATAGGCATTGCGATGGCTGTAATGATTGCAGGAATGGGCTACAAGATAGCCATCGCACCTTTTCATCAATGGTTCCCAGATGCAGTTGAAGGTTCACCTGCACCAGTAAGTGGTTATATAGCTTTGGCGCCTAAAGTTGCTGGATTATGTGTCTGGATGAGATTGTTCTTATTAGGATTGGCTCCAATTACTGACATATGGATTGATCTTCTTATTATTCTTTCAATGGTTTCAATGACTGTTGGTAATTTAAGCGCATTAAAGCAAACGAATGTTAAAAGAATGTTGGCATATTCATCTATTGCCCATGTTGGTTTTGTGATGATGGCAGTTGTTGCTGCTGGTGTTTTACCAGGTGAATTATCTTCATTCCACAGTCAAGGATTTCAGTCAGCAATGTTTTATATGTTTTGTTATGTTTTTATGAATGCAGGAGCATTTGGGGTAGTTTCTTTCTTGGAAAACAAAGGTATAGAGCCAACTTTAAATGGTTTTAGGGGTTTGTCTAAAAAAGAACCTATTCTCGCAGCTCTAATGGTAATCTTCTTGGCTAGCTTAGCTGGTATACCACCAACTGCTGGTGCTTGGGCTAAATGGACTGTTTTTATTGCCGCGATGGAAACTACACAACTTTTACCACTTGTCATAGTTGCTGGTGTAAATACTGTTATAGCTTTATATTATTATTTTGCTGTTGCTAGAGAGATGTATCTTCAGGACGATAAAGAAAAAAGCACTGTTGTTCCAAATGCTGGTATAGCTAAATCTATCCCTATTGCAGCTACATTGTTTGTTACTGCTGTTACAACATTAGTTATAGGTTTTTATCCAGCTGAAGCCTGGAAACTTGCTGCTCATTCTGATATCATATTTATCAAAGTTGGGCTAATGTGAGAACCCTTCCGGGTCATCTTTTCTTTTTCGTTTTTCTTATTTTTTATATTTTTTCTATACAATATTTCGGACCCTCACAAGACTTTGATAGCTCTATAGTTGCTTTTATCGGCTTGCTTTTATGTGGGTTTATTTTTTTAAAAAGTTTTACTGTTTTTAAGAATTCTTTTTTTTATTCATTATCAAGTTTGCTTATCTTGACTTTGGCTTTTTTTCATGATGATTTCTTTCACGTGTTAAATGTAGCTCTTTTGTGGTGGGTTTCGATGACTTTGAGCAAGGTTGTTAGTTTTGATAAGAAAATATTTAATTTTTGGCCTTATTTTTGCTTAGCGATTTCTATAGTTGGTCTTATCTATTTCAAGATTAATAATTATCCGATATACACTTTTCCTTTCAACTGGCATAATCAATCTGCAATCCTGTTAGGCACAAGCATCCCTTTCTGGTTGTTGAAAATTTTTAATCAAAAAGAAAAAAATAAATTGTTAAAAAATTGTTTTTGTTTATTTTTTATTTGTTATTGTGTTTTCTTGACAGGTTCAAAAGCCGGGATCGCTGTCTGTTTGCTATTTTTTATTGTTTCTGCATCATTGTTTAATGGCCTAAATGATAACAATGTGATTTCTAGATTTTTTTCATTTTTCCAAAAAATAAAAATATTTTTGGTGTTTGTTTTTATTTTTCTTGTCCCTAAAATTTATAACAATATAGTTAATGACTTTTCATTTCAAAGTCGTATTGCTTATTTCAAAGGTGCTCTTGAAATGGGAAAAGACAGTTTTTTAACTGGTGTTGGTTGGGGAAATTTTAAATTTCACTATCCTGCTTTTCAGTCAAGTATTGAATACTCTGCTAATGATCCTCATTCATGGTTGTTTAGAGCTTGGGCTGAAGGAGGTCTTTTTGGTGTTATCTTGTTGTTTGTTTTCATTTTCTCTATATTTAAGATATTCAAAAGAATTAAAAAAAATGATGAGAAATGTTTTTTTATCGCTGCTGTAATGATTTTGATTCATGGTTTAGTAGACTTTCACGCTACTTTCATTCCATTACCATTGTTAGTTGGATGTTTTTTAGGCTTTTCTTCAAGAAGAAGTTTAAAACAATCTAATAAAAACAATAATTTTTTAAATATTTGGCCTGTCTGTTTAGGTTTTTTTGCTTTATTTTTTGTGGTAATGAGTATTTTTTCGTTAAAAGGTTGCGGTGATCAATTACAAAAGCTTCAATGCACAAGCAATCATCTGAAGGTAGGTTTTGGCGTGCTCTCCTCTTCCAAGCATGTTGAAAAAGTTTTTGAATCTCCAGAATCTTTGAAGTATTCGCATGTTAGACAGATTGTTGAAAATAGAGATAGGTTCCCCAAGAATACAAATATAAGACAATCTTTGCTTGCTTTAGAGAATCCGCAAAAGGACTTTATCAACCAAGAAGAAAGACTTTCAATTGCTAAAGAATTGCTTTTGATTGATAGTCTTAACAGGCCTGAGTTTGCTCTAATTTTTGCTACGGAATCCTGGGGTGCTTTTGGCCCTAATGAGATTTTAAAAAAAGAAATACTTGATTCGATTAATTTGTTCTTAAATGAATGGCCCAGATTTAATGATAGGGAGGAAATTTTTAGCTTTAAACTCGATGCCAGAGCTAGAAAGCTTGATGTTGTTTTTGCTAATTTATGGGAAATAAAGTCAATATTAGAAACAGAAAAGTCTCAAAAAGACTTAGCTTTGATGGAATCACAAAAATTTTCTGATTAATTAGATAGAATTTTCTCTAACGTAATTATTTAAAGGTGGTTGTAATCATGGCAAATTATGCTGAAAGAGTTATAAATCAAGTCGTTGAAAGAGATCCTAATCAAATTGAATTTATCCAAGCAGTTAAAGAGGTTTTAGAAACTCTCTCTCCTGTTTTAGATGCTGATAAAAGATATGAAGAAAATAGCATCCTTGAAAGGATCGTTGAGCCTGAAAGAGTTATTATGTTCAGAGTTCCATGGGTTGATAACGCCGGTAAAGTTCAAGTCAATCGTGCTTTTCGAATTCAGTTTAATAGTGCTATAGGGCCTTACAAGGGTGGTTTGAGATTTCATCCATCCGTAAATCTTTCAATCTTGAAGTTTCTTGCTTTTGAACAGATATTCAAAAATAGTTTAACAACACTTCCAATGGGTGGTGGAAAAGGTGGATCTGATTTTGACCCAAGAGGAAAAACAGATGGTGAAGTTATGAGATTTTGTCAATCCTTTATGTCTGAACTCTCTAGACATATTGGATCAAACACTGATGTTCCTGCAGGTGACATTGGTGTTGGAGCAAGAGAAATAGGTTATTTGTTTGGTCAATACAAGAAGTTAAGAAAAGAGTTTACAGGTGTTTTGACTGGAAAAAGCTTGAACTGGGGAGGCTCTCTTGTAAGGCCTGAAGCAACAGGTTATGGTTGTGTTTACTTTGTCGATGAGATGTTAAAAGCTAATTCTGACTCTTTAAAAGATAAGGTTGTAACAATATCTGGTAGTGGTAATGTAGCTCAGTTTGCTTGTGAGAAGGTTAATGATCTTGGAGGCAAAGTTGTATCCTTTTCTGATTCCGATGGAACTGTTTTTGACTCTGATGGTATTGATAATGAAAAACTAGCTTATGTTATGAATTTGAAAAATGTTAAGCGTGGCAGGATAAAAGAGTATGTTGATAAATACCAAAGCGCAACTTTTGTAAAGGGGAATCCTTGGTCAATTGATTGTGATATTGCTTTGCCATGCGCTACTCAAAATGAAATTTCATCTTCAGATGCAAAAGAGTTAATAAAAAATAGTTGTCTTGCAGTTTCTGAAGGTGCAAATATGCCTACAACCCCTAATGCTGTAGAGTGCTTTCAAGAAGCAAATGTTCTTTATGGCCCAGGTAAAGCAGCTAATGCAGGTGGTGTTGCTGTCAGTGGTTTGGAGATGTCTCAGAATTCAATTAGAACCAATTGGACAAGAGAAGAGGTTGATTCCAAACTTCAATCTATTATGCAGAGCATTCACAAACAGTGCATCACAACAGCAGAGCATTATGGTTGTAATGGCGATTATGTTACAGGAGCAAATATTGCTGGTTTTACAAAAGTTGCGGATTCCATGATTGACCAAGGTGTAGTTTGATTGATTTAATTTATGTTTTGGCTTGAAGTCTATAAATTCTTAGGCATTTTATTTTTTGAGCTTTTTAAGTTTTATTTATTAATTTCAGGAAAGTCTAGTGAATTCAATTCTCTTAGATTGGGTAATTTTTCTAAATTTCCAAAATCTAGAATATGGGTACATTCTGTTAGCGTGGGTGAACTCAAAGCAGTTGAGCCTTTTATTAAAGAGCTAAAAAAAAGAAAATACAAAATAGTTCTTAGCGTGGGAACTAGAGCCGGTTTCAAATTAGCTAAAAATATTTATGCTAAAGATTCAAGTGTTTTTGTAACCGTCATCCCCTTCGACTGTGTGAAAATTGTTAAATCTTTTTTAGAAAACCTTAAACCGATCGCTGTTTTTTTTGTTGAAACTGAACTTTGGCCATTATTTGTGCATGAATGCAAGCAAAAGAATATTCCTTTATTCTGGTTAAATGGGAGGGTTTCTGATCGTGCCTTTAAGTCAACAGGACTTTATCACACTGCTTTATCATGGATGATTCCTCAGTTCGATCTTTGCTTAATGAGGAGTCTAGAAGATTTACGTAAGGCTTCATTAATTTCAAATTCAGGTAATTACGGAAACATAAAAGGAGTTTGTTTGGGTGATGTCAAATATGACAAGCCTTTTAAGAAATCAACTTTGAAAAGATCGAATTTCGGAAAAAAGGATGAAAAGATAATTGTTTTAGGAAGTTCACATGATGGAGAAGAAAAAATAGTATTTTCTTTATTCGACAAGCTTGTTAAAAAATTTAAAAATTTAAAATTGATTATTGCACCTAGAAAGATAGAAAGAATTGAAAATATTAAAAAAATAATTCCAGATAAAAAAGTTTTAAATTGGTCTGATTTTAATAAAAGAAACAAACAGGTGTTTGACATCCTTATGATAGACGAAATGGGTGTATTATCGCAAATTTACTCTATTGCTGATATTGCCCTTGTAGGCGGATCCTGGGTTAAAAGAGGCGGTCACAACCCAATTGAACCTTGTTTTTTTGGGATTCCTGCTATTTTTGGACCGTCGATGGAAAATTTTAGAGAAGTTGCTGGTGATTTGATTAATTCAGGTGGTGCAATTTCAGCTTCAGAACATGAACTTTTAGACATTGTTGAGAATTTGCTTTCAGATGATTCAAAGAGGAGAAGACTTGGTTTGCTTGGTTTAGAGGCTGTAAACTCAAGAAAAGGTGTTTCAAAAAGAATGATTAATGAGATTGAGTTTTTGCTTTAACAAGTTCAGATAGTTTAAACAGTCTAATTAAAGGTATTTTGTTTTTTTCAAAAAGATCAGTGCTTCCTTCCTCTCTGTCGACCATTGTCAATATAGCAACAATGTTATGACCATCGTCCTGCATTGCTTCTACTGCTTTCAAAGCTGATGAACCTGTTGTTGTTACATCCTCTAAGATGATTACATCTGAATTTTGATTCAGCAGTCCTTCAATTTGCTTTCCTGTTCCTCTATCTTTTTTCTCTTTCCTAACAACAAAAGGCAACCAATTTAGTTTTTTTGATTTTGCTTCTAGTGATATTGCATATGCTAAAGGATCAGCTCCCAATGTTAAGCCACCAATTGCATCTATTTTTATTTTTTGATCAATAATTTTTTGAATAATTAAGTTTGCTGTAATTTTAAGCAAGGCTGGATTCATTGTGATTATTTTTCCATCTAGGTAGTATTTACTTTTTTTGCCAGAAGCAAGAGAGAAAAACTCTCCCTCTTTTGCGATTTTCAATGCTTTTTCTGCAAGTCTTTTTAGTATTTTATTTTTTTGAGAAGCATTCATACTTTAGGTAATTATAGATATAGGATAGATAAGGTTGATAAGGTTTTATCGCCTAAAACTGTTTAATTGGAGTAAATTTTATTCCGTTTTACGTAAAATAGAAGGTATTAATGGTTTTTTTATTTAGCTTTTTTGCTTTTTTGGCTTTTCTGAATAATCCAGAAAGCACACCTGAAAGGTTACGTTTTTCAGAAGTCTCGTTTTCAGCTGCTATTCAAGAATCTTCTGTCAGGTGTTTGGATCCAAAATCTGGACAAGAACTTTCTGAAGAAAAAATACAAGAAGGTGCTTCTTGTATAGCTGAGATAAAAAATGATAATGGGATTTCTTATCAATATTTACATCCCAAGATGTCTATCGACTGGGACGCTTTAGCTTTTAATGATGTTGGTATTGTAGTAACTCCAGAAAGAACACAGCTTGTGATGGGCGAACCTTTAACTCTGGCAATCACAGTGACTGCTCCAAATGGCCTTCCTCTCGGTTCTGTTTTGTCATTTAATGCGCCACGTGGCGTTAAGCTTGATGGTCAGGATTCCGAAATTATTTTGCCAACCATGAATGCTGGTGATGTTTATGTAACCGAAGTTGATTTAAAAAATTATGATTTAACACAGCATGGTTCTAAAACATTAGAAATGTTTGTCTTGACTGATTCAGATACCGTTATATCAAATAAAACCAATGTAGATATACAAATTTCACCTGATCGTTTATTTTCTCTAGGTGTTATATCAGGTAAAGTTTGGCTTGATTCAGATGAAAACAGATATCAGGATGATGGTGAGAAAGGTGCTTCCGGTGTGCTTTTAAAGTTTGAAAATGGCACTACCGTTAGGACTGATAAAAATGGGAGATTTCATATTGATGGTTTAGCTCCTGGGTCTAGAGTTATTGAGGTTGTTTCTGGGGTGCCGCAAGGGTGGAAACCTGCTTTTGGTTATGAAGTTCAAAATATTTTAGTTTTACCTGGTAGTCTAGCAACTTTAAACATTCCTCTTTCAGAAAGTCAGGAAAAATGGCAAAGAAAAACAGGTTTTGGAGTAATTGGATCATTCACTCTCGGTTCTTCAGATGTTGCTGAAGGTTCATTTAGGTATATAGGCAATTATTCAGGCTTGGAAATGGAATTATCTTATTCTGATGGGTTAAGAGATTGGAACGATAGATCTTTAAACTGGAATCAAGGGTTAGACTTTTCTAGACATAATTACCTTTTCTCAGACACTTCATCAAGCTCACATAGCCATGGTTCTGGTTTTAATTGGAGCTTAAGCTCTTCAAATGCTAGCTTAAGGTATGGAAACGTAAGATCAAAAGACACCAACCTGTCTCTCGCAAGACATGATTTATCTTTTGAGGGTTATGAATTAAATTGGAGCAAAAATCAAACCTCTCTAAAATCAACGCTTTCAGAAAAACCTGTACAAAAGACTAAAGACATATTTAAAAATAATAATGGTTTTGTTTACAGATTAAGAAATGTAGAGAGAAAACAGGCTTCTATCAAGGTTGATTTGGATGTTTACAGGTTTGATGGAAGTCACGCAGGTTCTTGGAGACTAGATGAATCTATTGATTATGTACACGAAGACGGAACAATCAGACTTCTTTACCCTTTAGAAGAGATTGCCCAAGAAAAATACGGATACCTAAATGGGGAAGATCTTTTTATTAAGGTTTCTTACGATTGGATACTTCAAGAATCTGATCGAGGAACATGGACAACAAATATAAAGCATAATTTAGGAAATGGATGGAATTTTGGTATAACCAAAGTTAATGAAGCTCGACAAAATGGAGATTATGAGCTTGAAGGGCAGAATATAAATTTCAAAGGTTCTTCTTTTTCTTTAGGTTATCAAACCGCTAGAACAAAATCTTCCGATACAGGTGAATATATTTCTGAAGATGGAGGAGTAACTTTTGAACATGTTGAAATCTTGCAAGAAGGAGACTGGAGTCAATCTGACAAATTCAATGCTTCTCTTAATGCTGGAAATATAGGTAATTTTTCTTATTCAAATTCAAATATGCAAAAAGGATTTAGCTCAAAAGATGTTTGGGTTGGCCAGGACAAAAAAATAACAGAAATTGGTTTCAGTAATTCAAATTTTTTAGGTTTTTTTGGTGCAAATGCTTCTTTGTATAAAGAAAAACACACCTTGAGTCAAAATGCTTACACAAGATCCAAGATTGATCTTTCTAAAACTGTTAGTGGATTTGGGCGGATTACCCTCTCAAAAGAGTCTCGTAAAGATCCTAATTTGCTAGAGGAAAAGCTTACAACTTATTTCAATAAAGATTTAGGTCATGGCTTGAAATTCCAATTTAGAAATACGAATGTTCAGAAAGCCTACAATAGCGGCATCCTGGATGAAAGAGAGTTTAAGTTTTCCGGTTCATCGAATCAGGGTAACTGGAATTTAAGAAAATTACAAAATTCCTGGAGGCATTATTCTGAACTTAATATGAAGGGGAACTTTTTTACAAAAGATTTAGATTTGAAGTTATCACGTGATGTTCGATCAAATTGGGATAGTCCAAAACATAAGTTGCAAATGTTCAAGTATGAACAAAGTATAAATGGTGCTTTGTCTGTTTCTGTAACTGATGTTATAGAAGAGCAAGGAAAATGGGTTGACCTTAGGGAGGATTTGAATCTGAACTGGAAACCAAATTCTTCAAATAACATAAATGCAAATATTGTTCTAACTGGAAATGATGTATCTGATGAACAGTGGGAAGGATATAACCTTGGTGGAAATCATTCAGTTTATGGATGGAATGTAAATTGGGGTGCTAATCAATATCTGAATCCCTTTAATAATGGACATAGGCATAAAACTCTTGAATCAAGAATTACAAGATCTATTAATGATGCAACAAAATATTCTTTTACAACTGACAGAAAAAGAGAAACTTCTTTGGATAACACTTTAAAAGAGTATACAAAATTCGCTTCATCTTTGGTTTGGACGCCTTCCGATAACCTGTCTTTTAGCGGTTCAGCTTTAGAAATTAGAGATAATGGCTGGACTGAGTTTTCAGACCATAATATACAAACATATTCGGCATCCTGGCAACCAAACTCTTTAACGTTTACAGGTAGATATAGTTCAAGATCTTCTTTGAATGCTAATGGAAATGAAAACATTGCTATTAAATCATTAAAAATTGGTTATCAATATAAGGATTGGACACTTTCAGCTGAAGATAAGATTATGTATGGTGATATTAGCGAATCTGGTCATAGATTTGAAATCGGAAAGTCAATTACTAATGGTTTAAGGGTCATTGTTGGTTATTCTGATGGTGGCGCAAGTGATATGTTTTTGAGCCCGGACAATCAAGAAGGTTTGTATTTAAGGTTTTCTGGCGCTTTTTGATTTTGAAAAATTTTGTTAATTTTTGGATTCAAAAAGGTGTCATTATTAACCATCCCGAATCTGTATATATTGGTGAGGGTGTTGAGATAAGCAAAGGAACAATAATTAATCCTTTTTCTTGTCTTACAGGCGATACGCGAATACAGCAAGAATGTGAAATTGGACCTGGCTCAGATATTCAAAATTCAAATATTGGACAAAAGACAAAGGTGTTAAGGTCAACTATTTCAAATTCAAAGATAATGTCTAATTGCAAGATAGGGCCTTATTCCCATATTAGAGACAAGGTAGAGATTGGTCAAAATTGTAGAATTGGTAATTATGTTGAAATTAAAAAGTCAGTTATTAAAAACAATGTAAAGATATCACATCTTGCCTACATTGGAGATGCTGAAATATTTGAAAATGTAAACATAGGAGCTGGAACTATAACTTGTAATTTTGATGGAAAGAATAAAAATAAAACAACAATAAAAAGCAACAGCTTCATCGGAAGCAATGTGTCTTTAGTAGCTCCGGTTTGCATCAATGAGAATGTTACCATTGCCGCTGGAAGCGTTATTACAAAAGATGTTCCAAGAGACAGTCTTGGCGTATCTAGGGTTCAGCAAAAAATAATTCAAAATTGGAAAAATAAATAACAAATTGTCGTTTTCATTGATCCTTTATGAACCATTGATTCCTAGCAATACTGGATCAATTGGTAGATTGTGTGTCAATCTAGGAATAAAACTTCATCTAATAGAGCCTTTGGGTTTTAGTTTGTCAGATTCAAAACTGAAAAGAGCAGGTTTGGATTATTGGCCTAGGTTAGATTATGAAACACATGATTCAATTCCAGATAACCTTAATGGAAGGATTATTGCTTTTACAACAAAGGGAGATACTTCATTATGGGATGTAGATTTTCACAAAAATGATTTTTTATTATTTGGTAGAGAGGATATTGGTTTGCCTGAAGAGGTTAAACAAAATTCTGATTTGAGAGTGAGGATACCTATGATTCCGAATGAAAGATCTTTAAATCTTGCAATGAGTGTTTCTGTAGCCTCTTACGAAGCATTGCGTCAATTGAGAAAAAATGAAAACCTCAAGCATACGTGAAAGCCATGATTACATTTGACATAAAGAAAACAACTCCTGAATTACTCCTGCAAGCAATAAATCATATTTCCAAAAATCAAAAATGTTGGATTGTTGGCGGTTTTTTAAGAGATATTTATTGGGGAAGAAATGTTAAAGATGTTGATTTGGTTTTAGAAAAAAATGTATTACAGATTGCAGAATCGTTAAAAAAAGAAATTTTTGAAAATGATTGTTCTTTTGAATATTTTGAAAATTTTAGAACCGCAAGACTTGCAAGGGGTGATTTCAGTATTGGCTTATCAACTACAAGAAGGGAAAAATACATTAAGGAAGGGCAATTGCCATCTTGTGAATTTGATAGCGTTTCCATTTATGACGATTTGGAAAGAAGAGATTTCACTATTAATGCTATTGCTACTTCAATTGCTTCTTGTGAAGGTGGTATTTTTTCAACGCTTGAAGATATGCCTGAATCTTACTTAAAGGATCTTGAAGATAAAAACTGGAAGGTTTTTCACAATAATAGTTTTATCGAGGATCCAACTAGATTAATTAGGCTTTACAGATATAGATTCTTAAATGGGGGTGATCTTGACAAGATAACCCTGGAGGCACTTAAAAGAAGAAAGGTTAAAGATGTTGCAAAGCTTGTTGCTCCTGAAAGATGGAGAAATGAAATTTTAAAACTTGTAGAAGAGGGGATCTCATTTTTAGACCCATCATTCGAAGAGGCAGTTTTGTTACAGGATATTTTTCAAGGAAAGTGGACTAAAGGTTTTGGTTTTAAGTCAATTTTAAGTTTTTATTCTTCATGTAGGGGACCAGATGCACCTTTTGCATGGGCTAGGCTTGGTGCAAGAAAAAATGAAATCAAAGCCATAATGCCAATTATCTCCCCTTCTTTTCCGGAATTTGATCAAAATTGGGATTTGTCAAAAATGGACAACCTGATTGATTCATGGTCTGATTTTTTGATAGATTTAGTTATGAATGAAAGCACAAAAGCAACAACTGCAAAACTAAAAGAATATTTGGATTTAAGGAAAGAGATTGAATTACCAAGTGGTAATGAGATGAAGTTAATTGGTATAAAAGGTAGAAGAATTGGACATTGTTTATCTAAGGTTAGAAAAGCAATCTTTAAGGGTTTGTGTGATCCAGATAAAAATAGCATCTTGAATTGGATGGAAGAAAATGCTTGAAAAACTTATTCCGATAATAGCATTGATAACAAGCTTGGTCATGCATGAGGTTGCTCATGGAGTTGCCAGTATGTTACTTGGAGATCCCACCCCTGTTAAAAAAGGTAGAATTACATTGAATCCACTTAAGCATCTTGACTTATTCGGCACACTTTTTCCCGCTTTGATGATACTCACTGGCTCTCCTTTTATTTTTGGATGGGCGAAACCTGTTCCTGTCAATCCAGGCTATTACAAAAACTTCAGGAAAGGCTTTGCCATTGTTGCATTCGCTGGCCCTTTGATTAATTTTGTATTGGCTTTGGTATCCGCTGGCTTATTTAGGTTGATTGAAGTGCAGCAGAATCCAGCGGAAGGTTCTTTTTTGTATATGCTAGGAATATTTTTTATTTACTCAACTGTGATAAACATGATTCTCGGATGCTTCAATCTTATTCCGGTCCCACCAATGGATGGATCAAGAATAATACAGCTTCTTTTTCCTAAGAAGATTGCTTGGAAATGGTTCACCTTGGACAGGTATGGTTTTGCTTTTGTGTTTTTGTTGTTTTTTTTCTTCAGGGCTCCAATTGATTTTGCAATTGACATTGCTTATTCCATCGCAGTATTCCTTTTGGGTATTTCATTAATATAAAATATTCATAATGACAAATTATTCAAAAAACTTACCAAGAACTGATGTTTTGTCAGGAATACAACCAACCGGAAATTTGCATTTGGGCAATCTTTTCGGGGCGATTACAAATTGGGTAGACTTGCAAAAAAGTTATAAATGTGCATTTTGTGTTGTTGATTATCATGCTTTGACAACCGTTCCTGATGCACAAGAGCTCAAAGCCAATACAGAGTCAATAGTGATTGACCTTCTAGCATGTGGTATTGATCCAAATAAATCTATACTGTTCGTTCAAAGTGACGTGCCGGAACATCTTGAGCTTTATTGGATTTTTGCATCTTTAACAAGGTATGGAGAGCTTGCAAGGATGACTCAATTTAAAGAAAAAGGTGGAAATAGGGAAACGGTTGGACTTGGTGTTTTAAATTATCCTGTATTGCAGGCTGCCGATATTTTGCTTTATGGAGCTTCAAAGGTTCCTGTCGGAGAGGATCAGTTACAGCATCTTGAATTAACAAGAGAAATCCTTAGAAGGTTTAATAAAACTCATGGTTTTTTATTTGAGGAAGTTGCAGCTTTAACCACTAAGGTTCCAAGAATTTTAGACCTTAAAAAACCATCATCAAAAATGAGCAAAAGTCATCCTGAAGGAGCTGTTTTTATTGATGATAACGAAGATGCAATCAGGAAAAAAATCAAAAAGGCTGTTACAGATACTGGTGATGATCAGCAAAAGATGTCATCTTCTATAGAAAATCTAATGGGCTTGCTTCATGCTTGCAATCGAGATCAATACAATTTAATGCTTGATGCTTATAATTCTCAGAATTTAAGATATGGAGATTTGAAAGTTTCTTTAGGCAATGAGTTGTGTGAGTATTTGAAACCAATAAGAGAATCAAAAAATGAATGGCTTCAAAAGAAAAAAGAAGTGCGTGAAATTTTATTTGAAGGCTCAAAAAAAGCATCCTCTATTGCAAGGCCTAGGCTTGAAATTGCTAGAAAATTAGTTGGTTTAGGTTAGATTATTTTTCTTTTTTAAGTTCAACCCTAAAGGGTTGAAGTTTTTGCCTTTTATGCTTTTAATGTATACAATAATTGGTTAGACTTATTTGACAATTTTGTATTAACTTGCTAGGAGGCAACTATGAACAAAAGATTTTTATTTTTATTAGTAATTTTTGGATTTAGCGCTATCGCTTGTAGTGGTGGTGATGATTCTTCTGGAGGAAATTCTTCAGGCAATGGTGGAGGCAGCGGAGGCGGTAGCAATTTTGCTGATGTCGTCTTAACAGATGGACCAACGATTGCAACAAATTCATCCTTGTCGCCTGCGAGGAGATATGAATTAAGTGCTACTGCAAATAATGCTATTGCATATCAGTGGTGCTTGAACTCTTCAGCATCAATAGATCCAGGTTTTTTGATGTATGGAAATTCTTTAGGTGTAACTAATATTGCAAATTGTCAGTCTTACATAGAAACTCCTGGCGGAAATGATTCTGTTATTTATTGGCATGCCCCTCTCTTGTCTCAAGATGTGGATATTAAAGTTACAGCTGTGGGTGAAGGTTCTGGAAATTCACAATCTTTGGAAAAAGATTTTGAAGTAGGGGTAGCTATATCCATCAACAGTTTGCCAAGTCCTTTGGCCGGAACTTATTCTGTAAGTGGAACAATTGAAGGTCAAAGATGTTTCGGTACAAGTTCTTGTACAGATGTTAATTTAGCAGTTGATAGTGAATTTTTTGCAACAGAACAATTGGGATCCTCTCATAAGTCTTTTGTGATTTGTGATTCGAACCAACCTTGGGACTGTAGTGCAACAACAACAACTTTTCTTGTAGACGAAACTCAAAGTTTTGATTCAGGAAGTGGTGCATTAATTGCGCAATTTACAAAAGGTTCCATAGTCAAGTTTAGAGACTTGGATTCTGATCCAAGATCTAGTATTGTTAAATGTACAAAATTTGATTTTTTACCTAGTGACACAGAGTGTCAAGATCCACTTGCTCCAGATGGATTGTTGGTTCTTGAAAATCCCTTAGATGCTGTTGTTTCTGATGGTGTTGACGTTTGGAATGTTTCTAGATGGCAATCAAATTGGGATACTCAAGTTAATCCAACAGCAGGAGATGGAACTTATCAGTTAGTAGCTCAGGTTACAGATGGTATCAAAAGTGCTCAAGATACAAGAACTGTTGATATCAATAATGAATCTAGTGGCGGAGGAAACAAGCAAGTTCTTGTAACTTCTCCTAAAAACAATGACATTATTGCTCCTGTTTTGGTTAATTATGGTCCTGATTGTATAGAGGGAACTTCTGATGACAGTGAACCGGGATGGTTTGATACCCAATCCGGACAGTATGTAACAAATGGCTTTAGATGTGTGACTTTTTCTGCGGTTGTCGATACTTCTGTTTCCAATGTAACTTCAGTTGATTTTTATGTTGATGGACAGGTCGCTTGTAGCGACAATAATGGTAATGATGCAGATGGTTGGTCTTGTGTTGCTGAGGCAACTTATTTGCCGAACATTAAAGTTGGAGGCACTAATTCATTTAATCCTATTGCTGGTTCTTCAGAGGTTAAAGCTTATGCTAATACTGCAATTACAAATTTCGACTCAGATAATGTTGATTTTGAATTGTTGAATTGTGGTACCTTGATATCAGAAGATTCACTAGGTGATTTAACATGGAATGTTGCTGATTCTCCTTACTTCTTAAATCAAGATTTTGAAGTTAAAGGCAACCTAACATTAGATACAAACAATGTAAATAATGACCCTTTAAGAATCAGGTTGATGAAGCCATCAGGAAGCCCTCCTTTAGGTATAGATGTTACAGGTAGCTTGACAACAGCCGGCTCAAACGGTGTTGTATTTGAACCTGTAACTGTTGGTAATGGTGTGCCTGGTGTTGATAATGGTTATTGTCCAGGCCAGCCACAAAATGCTCCTACTGCTAGTGCTGGGGATTGGGGTCAATTGAAGTTTTCTGCAGGCTCAACTGGGTTTTTAGAAAATTTGACTATCAGATATGGTGGTGGTATTAGTGATTTGGTTAGCCCTGCTTTAGAAGCAGGTTTGATTATTCAATCCACTGGTGAACTTGAAGATGGTGTTGATCTTAATAATGATGGTGATGCAAATGGTTCTTCATTGGTTATTGATGGATTAAGCATAGATCATTCCAATGGTACTGGTTTGATTGTCACTGGAAGTCCTTTAATTACTCAGCCCACAATCAATAGTGGTGATTTGACTGTTTCAAATAGTACTGATTTTGGAATGATAATGCATCCTGCATTCAGCGGTTTGAAAGATTTAAACAATACCGGTTCCTTACCTGCATTTAGCGGAAACGAAGATGGTGATTCTATTCAGATAGAAGGTGGGAATATACCTCAAGCTCTTTCTGTATTGCTTCAAGATTGTCCAAACATTTTCACGAATTGTCCTAACTTCTGGGGCGAAGTCAGATGGCCTGCTGTTGTTGGTGCTTATGTTGTAGATGGCCAAATAACAGTTGAGGCTGGAGCCAGCTTGAGGCTTGAAGGAGGAACTGTTGTTAAGTTTTTGACAACTGCTTCCGGAATATCCTCAAGTGGAAGATTGGCTATTGGTGAGAGTGACAGTGATAGCGTCTATTTAACTTCTTACAATGATGATTTTGCAGGTGTTTTCAATGTTCCTGGCGGAGGACTTGTTGATTGTTCTGATGTAAACAGTTCAGGGCATCCAATATGTGACACAAATAAAGATGGTATATCAACAGGTAGCCCTGGAGAATGGGGAGCTGTTAAGTTTGATATAGGTTCTTTTGGGTATGTTGAAGGTACTGTTTTAAGATATGGTGGTTCTGATCCTTCTTTAGGTGTTCTTCAGGTGCAAAGCACTTCATTAAGGGAGGGTGATCAGGTTGATTGTGATGATCCAGCTTTACAAGTGATAAGCGGAGACCCTTCTAATCCTTCTAGTGAGGAAGATGATCTTAAAAATAATTGTGTTGTTGTTCAAAATAATACGATTATGGATGCTGGAGGGTATGGTATTTCAATCACTGGCCAACCTAATGTTTATCCAACTGTTAGAGAAAATATTTTTACTAGTTTAAGCACTTATCCTGTTCTTCAGGTTCCAAGTTACACTGGTATTTCTGATGTACAGAATGATCGATCAACCCCTGGTTTTTGTACTGGTGTCAACTTCCCTACAGAAAACCCAGGTGACCCTTGTGAAACAAACGATAACAAATTCTGTGATTGGGATGAGGCAACTGGTCAATGTTTGGCCACTGCAGGTTCAGATTCTTTCTATGGAATCAGGATGCTTTTGGGTAGGGTTACAGATAACGAATTGGCAATATTGAAACCTATGGACAGGGGCAATCACAATGGTGACCAGACAGTAAATGCTCCAACACCAATGCCTTATGTCGTGGATCAGGATATGTCAGTGGAAGAGGATATTGATGGAGATGGTGTTTCTGGTATATTTTCAATATTGCCAGGTGTTTTGGTTAAGCTAGATTCTTCTGGCGGTGGAATTTCAGCGGGTGGAACAATTTGTATTGGTTCTTATTGGGATGAAGCGAATGAACAATGTGTAATTCCAGTACAAGGTGATCCATACTATCTATCAGATGGTAATGGAAATCTTGCTGAAGTTGTGTTTAGTTCAATTAGCGAGGATGATATATTGTCAGAAGGTGATACAAATGGTGATGGTTCATCAACCTCAGCTCAACCTGGTTCTTGGAGAGGTATAGAGATAACATCAACCTCTAAAAAGAGTTTGATCAACAATGCCGCTATAAGGTATGCTGGCTCTGGGCTTGGTTCAGCTGTGAAAATAGATGGTGCTTTTGCAAGGATTCAAGACTCAGTTATAGAGCATAGTTCAGGTTATGGTCTTCAATACAGAGGTGGTGCAGCAAACTTATTAAATATCACTTTAGAAGATGGTTCAATTGTTGATGATGTGGTAAGAAGTGCTGTAAAAAGAAATGCTTTCTTCAGGAACCAAAAGGCTCCTTTGTCAATACCTCATTTTTCATCCTTATGTGGAAGGGAGAATACAACAACAGGTGTACCTTTCTTGATTGGTTGTGATGCTGCTGGCTTAGACCAAAATAGGATTCCTGCTCCAGGTGATTCTCAATTTTCAAATACTGTTTCAGCAGTTCATATACATACTTTAGACAGGACATGTGCTCCTGGAATTTGCTCTGAAGGAGAGATTGCAGGATTAACACAGCCTGTTAAATGGTCAACAATGTGTTTTTCAAACAACACTGGTACAGGATGGAACCCATCATGTGGTACTCCAAATGGTGGAGTTGGTGTAATTGATTCTGGAAATATTGGTAGAGTTACTCCTTATCTTGTTGATTCTCATGTGACTGTTGGAAATGGTGCTGAACTTATATTGGATTATGGTTTGGTTGCTAAATTTGACAATCAGGTTTCTGGAATTACGGTTAACGGTTCTTTAACTGCTGCTGGTAATCCTGCAGACAATATTAATAACCCAGATGTTGATGCAAGTGATACACCAAGACCTGGTTTTGGAGATGTTGTTTTCACTAGTTATTTTGATGATATGACAGATATTGCTTCTTGTGCTGGTGGAGAATGTGATACAGATGGTTCAGGACTTTCTGAAGGTTCTCGTGGTGATTGGAAAGGTGTTTATTTTGTTTCAAATGAGGATGCTTCAACCTGTCCCGATTCATATCCATTTAATCACCCTATTGCTCAAAATGTTTCAAATGTAGAGCCGTGCGGAAGGATTTTCGGTATGGGAATAAGATACGCTGGTGCCGGTAACAGAGGATCTACAAAAGGTGATATTCTTGACCAGGGTAATATAGTTTTTGATGCTGCTGAATCAGTAATTGTTTCTCATTTGCTTTCTGAAGATTCTGCTGAAAATGGGATTGTTATTTTGGATAATGAAAACTTTACAGGATCTTTCCCAATCATTGCTAACTCTTCGTTTAACTTTAATAGTTTTTATCCGATAGTTGCTGATATGGGTATTGGCAGTGACTTCTTGCTAACTAATACTTATGCAGTAAACAAGATTCCTGCAAGTGGAACAAAAGAATATCCTGCTTTTGGTATAAGAGGGGGCCAGATCAGAAATAGAGTTGTTGGTCTTGACACGACTTGGAATAATAATGTTATTAATGTTGTTGACAGTAATGGTTTGGCTGTTGTAGAGCCAATGCCTTATGTTGTTACTGATTCAATTAGGGTTGGAGATGATAGTGCTGTGGATAACATAGATGTTCATATGAAGATTGAAGCTGGAGTAGTCATAAAGATGGGTGACCCTTTCATTTATGGTGAATCAGATGGTGTTGATAATAGAGAAGTAAGCATGATTGTTGATGGTTATCTTCAGGTTGATGGAAATTCGATTGATCCAGTGGTCTGGACAAGTATATCTGATGACTGTAACGGAAATGTTGATTCTCTAACTTTCAGCTGTGATGCTTCTTTCCTCGCAAGTTTTGCTGAAGCAGTTGATACAAATAGAGACCTTATGAGTATGGGTCCTAGCCCTTCAGATTTAAGTGTTGCTGATGAAAGTGATGATAATTGGTTAAGGGTTGATGGTGATTCTGATGGAGTATATGAAAAATCTTTCTGGGGATCTCTTGCCTTAAGAACAAGGATAGATGCTGACCTCAATAATATAAAGGTTCTTTTTGGTGGTTCAAATCAAAATGCTTCAGTTTTTGGAGCTTCTCCAGTTCAAAGAGCAGGAAACCTTACTCTTCAAGGTGAATCTGCACCTGGTGCTCAAATAAGAATATCAGATGCTGAATTTGCTTATTCGGGTGGTCATGGAATAGCTAGTTTCAAACAAGGTGGATTGATGGATATTAACTTACATATAAAGGAAGGCTCTAATGTTCATCATAGCTATGGAAGAGGTATCCATATGTCTGAAACACCTTTCAAGATTACTGGTACTGCTGGAAATGAAACTATAGTGGAAGGCAATGGTATAAGGTGTTCAAATTCTTTGATTGGAACTCCTTTAAAACCAGGAGTAACAGATGAATGTGATGGTATTTTTGTTGAAAGGACTCAAGACCCAACAATTACGGGCTTGATAGCAAAAGATAATGGCGGTTGGGGAATTTACATTAAAGCTGGTCATGATGGTACATGTAATATAGAACAACCTTTCCCTGTAATATCATCAAGCGGGTTAACAGGAACATTACAGGTCCTTAATAATGGATTGGGTGGAATGAGGCTTGAAAACACTTTAGATTTCTTAGTTGATGGTGTTGAGTTTAATAACAATGGTTATTATGGAAAGGGTTGGGATGATGGTCACGGTGTTGATTTTGTCATGAAGGCAATAGATAGTTGCCCTGGTGGTTGGAGTGCTAATAAAGGTGAAATGTACAACAGCACAATGCAAAACAATACTTGGAGAGGTCTTGCTGTTAGGAATATGCTTAACAACTCAGGTGATCCAAGTCCTGTTTTAACCAATAATACAATTTCAGGAAACACTGGTGGAGGTGTTTTGATTTGGCATGCAAGTCCCTCTATTACAAATTCTCAAGTTTCTAATAATTCAGCTTTGGTTCTTAATGATGAACCCTTGCCAACAGATTGTCCAGATATCAGTGTGCCTGCTGGAAATCCATGTTTAGAGTTCACTCAGGTTGGTCATGGTGTATATGTTCATGTCGATAGGCCTGAAAGTATTCCTACACCTCTGACATCCTTCATGAATCCAGCTGATCTAGTTCTTGATGGAAATGATTTAGGAAAGATAAATGCGACTCAACCGGGATTATCCACACTTACGCTTACAGACAATAGCCCTTATCAAATGAGAATTCCGATTAATGTTGAGGTAGGTGATTCTGCTGCTAACCCCGCAAGAGCTGCAAACAACCAATTTATAAAAACTCTTAGTGATGCTGATCCTTGTGATGGAGCTAATGCGCCATGTATAAGAAATGCTGTTGAGATCTACGGTTGGGTTGTTAACGACTCATTCACGGATGATACAGCTACTGCAACCAATGATCCAGAGGCAGTTGCTACTACGAACACTTACCCCGGACAAGTAAACCCAGATGTTCTTTTGGGTGTTTTGAATGGCCAAACTGGCGGAGGAGGTAGCACGAATGCTATACCTTATGTGATTACGAATGACATACTAGTTCTTCCTTCAGGCTCTTATGAAGAGTACGCACAAGGTTTTGGTAGTTTCTCACCTGTTTATTTGCAGATTGATTCAACTATTATCAAATTGAGAGATGAACCAGAAAATGTTGACTGGAGTCAGGGTGCAATTGATTTCCATAACCATAATTTGTTTATTGCTGATAATAGTTTCATAACAAGTATTCACGACCCTCTTCTTGGTACTAAAATCGATTATCCGAATTCAAATCTTGGTTTGTATGATGAGGCAGCAGGTCCTGGAGACTGGGGTGCTGTCCGTTTCTATAACAGATCTCTTGATTTCTGGGAATCTTGGTTGAATGTTGATACGTTATGTGCGGAAACAGACGTTGTTGTTCCTGCTGGAACACAAGGTGGAGGAACGGGCTATTCAGAAGGTTTCGGTGGACCGCTCGATGCGCAGCTTGAACAAAGAGGGGCAGGTACAGGAGCATGTAACCCATTTGGTCCCTGGTTAAGCCATCCAGTAAATCAGTATGAAGGAACAACCGCAGATGAAGATGAAGATTGCGATCCGATATGTGATTGGTATCCTCAAACACCTTTCTCAGATAATCCAGGAAGCAGCATAATAAGCAGAATGTGGAACACTGTATTGAAGTATGGTGGAGAATCTTCAGAAGCTATGGTTTGGATACAGGAGTCAAGTCCAATGCTTTTCCAGGTTGGTCTTGAAAGTTCCATATCTAATGGAATGTATATAGATGCAAACGGCAGTCATAACCCAAACAATATTAGTTTCAATGGCCTGCAAGCCTGTTCTTCTCAAGGCTGTCAGATTAATCCAGGTGGTGCTGGTTTGTTCTTTACAACTTTCCCAAGAATACAATTAGCTGCTTGGCAGAATAATTTACTTGGTGTTTGTAAAACTGCTGGTGGAGGCGGTACAAACCTAATCGATCAAGCATTTACCATTTGTTCTGCTTTTTAAAATTGAAACATAGTTTTTGTGTACCTGATTTGGGAAAGGTAGAAGGTGATGTTGTTTTGATTTCCTGGCTTGTTAATGATGGAGATCATGTAGATGAGGGTGATGAGATTGTTGAACTTGAAACAAGCAAAGTCACCTTCTCTATCGAATCAGATAAAACAGGCAACATAAAGTTGTTAAAAGAAAAAGGCTCTTGCATTGTTGTTGGAGAGGAAATAGCCATTATTAGTTAAATGTATTCTTTAAAAGGTATTTCAGACTTTATTCCAGATTTGAAAAAAGGAATGGCCAGAAGGCAAGATGATGTTGATTTGAAGCTTTTAGTTGGTCTAGATAAGAAAAGAAAGAAATTGCAACTTGAATATGATAATACCAAGGCTAAATCCAGGAAGTTTGGGCAAAAAATAGCTACAGCATCCAGTCAGGAAAAGATTTCCCTTATGCAAAAAGTGAAAAATATTTCAAATCAAATCAAGATGTTAAAAAAAGAAATGGATACAAACAATCAGGATTTAATGAATGAACTTTTAATGATACCAAATATGCCAGCAAACTGGATTCCTGATGGTATTGATGGCAAAATAATTAAAACCTTTAAATCTCCCAAGAAAGAAAAAACACCATTTCATTGGGAAATAGCTGAAAAATTAAATATTTTTGATTTCAAAAGCGCTTCCAAGATATCTGGATCTGGTTGGCCTTTGTTGAAGAGAGATGGTTCTAAACTCTCAAGAGAGCTTGGTAATTTGATGATTGAACACCATATATCCAAAGGTTTCATGGAAGTAAGCCCACCTTTTGTTGTAACTGAAAAAACAATGTTGGGAAGTGGACAGCTTCCAAAGTTT
>Ga0208261_1000238_pt1 | contig 23046 bp, 21 predicted proteins | sample Knorr_S7_td_DCM__FD_185595 | JGI IMG/M metagenome (GOLD analysis project Ga0208261, IMG submission 185595) | Marine microbial communities from Southern Atlantic Ocean transect - Knorr_S7_td_DCM_ad_131m_LV_B (SPAdes) (version 3) | ecosystem: Environmental > Aquatic > Marine > Oceanic | place...
AGCAGATTCTGTGCAAAAAAATAGAGGACCTTTACAGCCTCTTGTAGATATGGTTCCAAGCAATATTTTTTCTGCAGCTTCCAATAATAGCAACATGCTTCAAGTAGTATTTATATCAATTATTTTTGGTATTTCTTTAATTGGAATTGATCGAAAATTTTCAAAACCTGTTTTAGATTTTCTTGAAGGAATCAATCAATTAATTATAAAGTTAGTAGAAATGATAATGTATTTTGCTCCTTACGGAGTGTTTGCGCTTATTGCTAAAACTATCAGTTCGGTTTCTGGAGATATATCTCAGATAAGCAGTATTTTATCAGCCCTATTATTTTATATGGGAGTTGTGATTGCTGGATTATTTATGCATATGAGTATCACTTATATTTCTATTCTTAAAATTTTTACTAATATAAGTCTTAAACATTTCTTCAAATCTATTGGACCTGTACAGCTTGTAGCTTTCTCAACAAGTTCTAGTGGAGCAACTTTACCAGTAACAATGAAACGTTGTGAAAAAGATCTTGGTGTTTCTGAAGAAATCTCTTCATTTGTACTTCCATTAGGAGCTACCATTAATATGGATGGAACAGCATTATATCAAGGAGTTGCGGCTGTATTTATTGCGCAAGCTGTTGGAATGGATCTTACTTTTGCAGATCAATTTACTATTGTAGCAACTGCTGTATTAGCATCAATAGGAACTGCTGCTGTACCAGGAGCTGGAATTATAATGTTAGTTATCATTTTGGAAGCAATTAATGTTCCAAGCGAAGGAATAGCACTAATTCTTGGAGTAGATCGAATCTTAGATATGATACGTACCACAACGAATGTAACAGGAGATGCTACAATTGCTTGTGCGATGGATTCTTTAGAGAAGTAGACCAACCTTCATAATTTGCTTTAATTAGTTTCTTTATATTTGATAGTTGCAATGACCTAGTTGCAGAAACCATAATAGCATCAGGAAAAGAATTCTTTAGATATTTTATTTTGTCATTATCAATTAAATCAATTTTATTAAAAATATATTGGTGAGGAATTTTTTCCGCACCAATCTCTGTTAATACACTTTCTATTGTATGGATCTCATTATATAAATCATTAGAATTTGCATCTAAAACTATTAACAATAAGTTAGAGTCTACGACTTCTTGCAATGTAGACTTAAAACTGGCTATTAGATTGTTTGGTAGGTTTCTAATAAATCCAACTGTATCGCTTAAAAGAACATAATTTGATTCACTTACGAAAAAACGTCTAACAGTTGTATCTAAAGTTGCAAATAATTGATTTCTAATTAATACATTGCTTTTTGTTAAGCATTTCATCAAAGAAGATTTACCAACATTAGTGTATCCTACCAATGAAGTGCGAAAGAAATTTTTTCTCTTCTTACTTTGAACTCTTCTTTCAGAATCAATGCTTTTAAGTTTCTTTTTCAAAAGAGATATTCTTTTTCTTAAGATTCTTCTATCTACCTCAATTTGCGTTTCCCCAGCTCCAGCTCTTGTACCAAAGCCTCCCATCTGTCTTTCAAGGTGTGTCCACATTCTTGTAAGTCTTGGTAACTGATATTCTAATCTAGCTAATTCAACCTGAGTTTTTGATTCTTTAGATTTCGCATTATTATAAAATATCTCTAAAATGACACCGCTTCGATCTATAAATCGTAAATCTTTATTCAATTTTTGAAAGTTTTTCGTTTGTACTGGACTTAAATCTTCATCAAAGATTACATAATCTGCATTTAGCAACTTTGCTTGCTCTACAATCTGTTTTGCTTTTCCAGATCCAACAAAATAAGCTGAATTAATCTTCTTAATATTTTGAATAATTGTATCAGAAACTTCTAATCCAAGAGTATCAACTAATAAAGAAAGTTCTTCAATACTATAATTGTAATTTTTACCACTATTCCAAGTTCTTGGAGCTACTAATAAAGCTTTTTCTTTTTTAGTATGCATTCGAAATCATTCTTTGGAAGAATATTCTATCTATAATGTCGGAAAGGGCTGAATTAAAATCATCATTAGACCAACTTTTATCTAATTTGGTTGTGATAAAAAATGCTTTTCCATCTAAAATGTCTTTTTGAATTAATAATGGATCATTATTAGAAAAAGAAATCTTAGAATACTGTCTTTCATTTTGACTTAATTCAATATATCGATAAATCTTTGACTGACTAAATATAGCATTAGTGCCTGAAAAATCTTTACTTACAAAATCTACGTCTCCAATAGGGAAAAATTGATTACGAGCAGATCCTCGAATCGCTTTCACTTCTGGATATCCTAAACTATATATTAAATCCTTATTTTTTTCAGAGTTTTGGGAAAGAAAAACCACAAGGAATCCACCATTTAGTAAAAATCTCTGTATATCTACAATTGATTGGTTGGATAAATTATCAATATCACACAAAACAATAACTTCTCTATCTGAAAAACTATATTTCTTAAACTCATCATATAAAAATTTATCTGTATTAATAAAATCTTTTTCAAATAAAAATGAATGTCTTTTAAAGTTAGATTCATTGTTAAAAAACAAGGTAGTGTTTATATCTCTTTTTTCAGGGATTACGTAATCAAGATTTATAATAGTGTTCCTATTATTAGAAAAAGATACAGAAAAAGATTTATTATTCATTAAAGCAATTTTTCCATTAAACATCTGATTAGAATCAATATTAACGATTGAAAGATTATCATAAATTTCTGAATTACTGTATATAGACATATCAATAGTCTTAATTGTTGGATCTAAAATATCTATAGAGAGCTGATAAGAAAGTGAATCACCATTGATTATATCATAATTATTGAAATCAAGATTATAGGAAAAAGAGGTTTCATCAAAAATATTATTTTGTTCTTTGTTTGAACAAGATATCAAAACAAAACTGATAAACAAAAGAAGTTTTATATTTCGAAAATACATTATTTACTAATCACCAAGTTTATTTTGCTGTTCTGAGATATTTTTGTTCCCTCTTTTGGGCTCTGATTTAAAACAATATTAGGAACAGACTTTTCATAATCAACAAATTTGATTGAACCTTTTTTCAAGTTTGAACTGTCAATCCTTTCTAATGCTTCATTGTAAAATAATCCAATTAAATTTGGCACAGGAACAAAGTCATTTGGAGCTAACCCTCTACTGACTTCTAATCTCACTCCAAATCCTTTTCTTATACTGTCTAAAGGAGCAGGAGATTGCCATGATATAATTCCTTTTGGATAATTCGGGTTGAAAGAGTAGTAAACTGAATCAACTGCTATTCCAATTTGATTTAATTCAATCTCAGAAGCTCTTAAAGTTTTACCTAATAATTCAGGAACAAGAACTTTTTTATTCATAGAAGTGATCTTTGTTTTAATAGCTCTACCTGCCTTAACTTCTTTGCCTGCTGCAGGGAACTGTTCAAGAATAATATCTGGATTAATATCATTAGTAAAAATAGTATCAACAACAACGACTTCTATCCCTTCTGATTTTGAAAGAGATTGTGCTGTATCGATATCAAGCCCTTCTAAATTCGGAGTAAAAACAGTATTTCTTTCATTGATATAAAGAGGCATTACCAGATAATTGAAAAGCAAAACCAACAATAATCCAGTGGATAAGAAAATTCCAATTTCTTTTGCTATTTTAACCAAGGCATACCCCTTCTAGCGTTTGAAATCCCATTATAAAGTCTTTTGAAGACATTCTTTTTTTTCCTTCAATCTGAATCTCATATATTTTTAAAGAACCATGCGAACATGTCACTTCGAAATATTCTTTAGACAAATTAATTATTTTTCCCGCCTCATTATAATCTATTCCCTTATTTAATTTTGATTTAAAAATTTTAATTCTTTTATTATTAATCAAGGTATATGCACCAGGATAAGGACTAAATGCTCTAATCTTATTGTTAACAACAGATGCATCCTTATTCCAATCAATGATATAATCTTCTTTTTTAATTTTTGGAGCAAGGGTCGCTAATTTATTATCTTGCAAAACTGGCGTAATGCTTCCATCATGATATTTGCTAATAGATTCAATGAGAAGTTCAGCACCTATAGTGCTTAATTTTGATGATAAAGTACCATAATCATCATCTTCATTAATTTTGCACTGCTTTTGCAATAATATATTTCCAGTATCAACTTTTGGTTCAATAATAAATGTAGAAACACCTGTAACTTGATCGCCATTCATAATTGAATGTTGAATTGGTGCTGCACCACGATATTTTGGCAATAAAGAAGAATGCAGATTAATGGATCCTAACCTAGGAATATCAAGAAGGGTTTGTGGTAATACCCTGTATGCAACTACTACAAATAAATCAGGAGATAAAGATTTTAACTGATTAATAAAGCTTTCATCGTTGAGATTATCAATTTCTATAACATTGAGCTTTAATTCGTCAGCCAAGCTCTTAACGGGAGTTTCTAGGAACTTTCTTCCTCTTCCCATCTGCTTCGAATGATTTGTCACAACAGAGATAACATCATAAGAAGAATTGCACTTTTTAAGTGTAGGATTTGAAAATTCTGTATTCCCGAAAAAAACTATTCTCATAGAATTATTAACTGTTTTCTAACCTCATTGTTTCAAGGTGAGTCTTATATTCAAGCAAATCAGATGGAGTAGCATAATCAGTAATTATTTTTCCATCTAAATGATCATTTTCATGTTGGATGACTCTTGCTAAAAGACCAGAAAAAAATTTTGAACATTTATTCAAATTTTCATCTAAATATGAATATTGGATTGATTCATACCTTTCAACATTAATTCTTATTCCAGGCAAAGATAAACATCCTTCTGAATCGACACAAGATCCTGAAGGATTTTCAACTCTACCGTTGATAAACACTAATGGCTTATCTGAATCAGCATCTGACTCTTCCATATGTGATATATCAACCACAAATATTCGTTTGTCTACACCAAGTTGATTTGCTGCTAATCCTATGCCATCAAATTCATACATTGTATCAAACAAATCTTGAATGAATGATTCAATATCTGAAAAATCAGTTATATCTGAAGACACTTTTTTTAAAACAGGATGTCCATAGGTCACTACTTTTCTAACTGGCATCTGAATCTTTCTTTTTTGGTTTATTTAATCGATTGATAGCTGTGTTGTCTACAGTAATTTCATTATTGTTTGAAACTTTTAAGACTACTTTATCTGTTTTGACTTCAATAACCTTTCCATGTATACCGCCAACAGTCACAACTCTATCACCTTTCTTAAGGCTAGATTGCATTTTCTTTACTTCTTCCTGTTTTTTCATATTTGGTCTTAACATAAAATACCAAATAATGAAGAATATCAAGAAAAATGGCAATTGTGCCAATAGTGCATCGACAAAACTTGTCTGAGATTCTTGAATTATAAGCTTATTTATAAACATAGAGCAAAGTTAGTTTAGGTATTTCCTTTTAACAAGCGCATTGCAAATGGTGCGCCAAAAATGAAAAATGATAACATGATTATACTATTAGATAAAAATCTTAAATATTTAAAACTTTTTGATTCATATTTGAATTCAATTCTATGTTTACCAGCATCAACCATTACGCCTCTTAAAACTCCATTCACTTGAAAAGTTTCAGATGGCTCATTGTTAATAGTAAGCTTCCATCGTTTTGGATAATACACTTCACTAACTACTAAAAATGATTTGCTAGATGCTTCTATATCAATTGTTATTTCATGAATTCCCCATTCAATATTTAAAATTTCTCCTTTACTGAAGCTTTGTGCATCTAAATCTTTTACAACAGCAACATCTTCTGGATTAAATGCGCTTGAGTTAAGGTAATTGTATAAATTATTGTCTTCTTTAATGGTTCTTTTGACAAACCATGCCCTATTAAGACTATCTTTAATCTTATAAATTTTTAAATCCATATTTCCCATTATAGAACTATAAGGAACTGTATCAATCATTTCAATTTGATCATGTGATACCTCAAATGGACTCAACAAATATTTCACATTTAAAGATTTTAGGATGGGAAATGAAAGTAGGTTATTAGAATTATCTAACAAATCATTATAATGTCTGAATTTTGCAGGATGATAACCCCCAACGGATTGAATTCCGTGAAATTTTAGTTTTGGATCTTGAAAAAGAGGTCCTACAGGGTATATTCTATACAAATCAGAATCATTTTTTAAAAAATCAGTTAATTTATCTTCAACAAAAAAAGAGTCAAATTTTTCATTAGAGATTAATTGTGATTTTTGCCCTGAATTCTTATCAGGATTGATAATATTAGTATTAATTCTATAAATATCTAAAACAGAAATAGCTAAAAATGTAAGAATAAGATATTTGGCCTTAATATCTTTTAATTTGAATCGTTCTACCAGATCTACCAAGCCAAATCCTGCTAATATATAGAGACAGAAGTTGCTTAGAATCAAAATCATGCTTGGAACACGGAATTTGTCAAAGAATGGGAAAAAATTATAGAACAGGTCAAAAATAATACTAAAATACTTTCCAAATGAAAGCAGGATAGATAAAACTAATATTGACCCAAAGAATATTCTTCGACTATCAAGATTTAAAAAAGATAATGCCGCAAATAATAGTACAAAAAATCCAACATAATTTGGATAATCAGTAAATGGCATAAATCCAGAATAATTTTCTCCTCCAAATCCATAATAATAAGGAAAAAGATAGGTGATTAACTCTTTAGGATGCATTGACCAATTGGTTGCATAGTCATAACCTAACATTCCACCAGATCTAATTGATTCAGATGTGTATTCTAGCGATGGATAGTATATATGCGAGGATAAAAGAAAACCAATTATGCAGGCAACAAGAAATGAAATGATATATTTATAGTTTATGACCTTATTTTTGATATAATAACAATCATGGTATAAAAAATAAGCGCCAAATAACATCCAAGAATAATAAGCTATCTGAACATGGCCTCTTTGGAGCTGTAAACCAATTAATAACGCAAGAACAAATGCATTTCTTAAGGATGTATCACGAGATAAATTGTTGATAGCATAAAGAATCCAAGGAATATAAGCTGCAGTCATCATTTGACTGCCATGCCCAAAGACAATCATAGTGATTAAAAATGGATTGAGCATCCATAATAGACTAATTGAAAAAGATATCAACGAATTCATTTTAAATTGATTCATTAATAGATACATACCCATTGCAGAAAAAATCAGATGAAGAAATTGGATGCCATTATCAGAAAATCCTAACCAAGTTAGTATAGCAGTAGGAATATATAGCTGATTAATGTAGGTAAAAGCCTCAACCGTTGGCATTCCAGAAAAAATCCAAGGCTGCCATAAAGGCCACTGCCCTATTTTGTCTTTATATATATCTAAAATATGATTAATAGCATATGGATTGAGTGTATCTCCAGAACCAAAGGTATTATTCTGGAAAATGACAGGATAAAATAAAATTGCCACTGCTAAGAAATAAAAGAATAGTAAAAGATATTTCTTCATTATTTATTCAATAGCTTGTTAGTAATGACTTGCACTATATCTTTGTCTTCATCATCTAATCTCAATATCCATATTAATACCATATAGACTAACAGGATAAAGAGTGCTCCTAGCAAAAGATAAATTATGAGATACAATATAGAGGAATCATAATCAAAATAACCTGATTCAAAGATATATGGTTTTACCAAATAGACAATCATTCCTGTTGATAATCCAGCAAAAATTGGTTTCAACAGCTTGATTGATAACAAATTCAGTCCCAACAAGTAATAATTCTCAAAAAATCTTAACAGGCTAATCAAGAAAAGAGCAATAGTTGTTCCCATTGCTGCTCCGGCAATACCAAACTGTGGAATCAGCATTATATTTAAGAAAATGTTTGTAAAAAGCGCCACTAAGGCATTGATAAGATTATATTTTTGAAATCCGCTCATTGTAAGTGATGGAGATCCTAGCCCAAAAACAGCTTGAATCATAATTCCCACTGTCAATATTGGCAAAGCAAGTGAATTGTTACCAAATTCCGATCCAAAAAGCATCAATATTGTATTTGAAAACAAAATTAAAAATATAAATAAAGGTAAACTTGTTAATAGAATCCATTTTGTAGATAACTGAAACACTTCTAGCATTTTTGTTTGATTCTTTTCATGAAAATATTGCGAAAAAAGTGGTGCAAAAATACTTGCGAAGGCAAATAAGATCATTCTTATTAACCCAGCTGTACGTTCGACAGGATGATATAAACCGACATCCTTAGCATCCTTTAAAATTCCAAGCATAATGATATCTGTCCAATGCATAATAATGCCAATGGCAGACACAAACATCAAAGGAAGAGAAAATCTTAAGATTTTGTTATCAAATTTTGCATTCAAAACTTTGCTAACGCTTACATCAACAAAACCATTGAGATAATGCAATATTAAGAAGAATCCAATAACAGCAGAAACAACTGTAGGAGCTAAAATCGCAACATTAACACCAAAAAATACATAAGAAAGTATCATGGTAAGCAATAATGTAAATGGATTAACAATCTGATTAACAAAAACTTTATACTTTAATATCTTAAATCCTTGTGTAGCAAAAGAAGCAATCAACGTTGTGACTGTAAAAGGTAATGTCAGGGCATAAACTTTGATAACAGTGGATAAAAATGTATCTTCATTGAATAAATTCAGGACAATCCAATCAGAAGAAAAATAAAGTAACAATCCAATAAAAATACTGGATATAAATCCCATCTTAATAGATGAATAAATGCTATTTCTAACATTATCATTTTTTTCTTTTTCTCTACTAACATAGCGAAGCACACCATTATCAAGACCCATAATACCAAAAATTTCACCAATCCTAGTGATGGCATTACCAAGAGAATAAATACCCAACATTTGAGGCCCAAGCCATCTAGCCATCATTATTGAGAATAAATAACGAAACAATGATCCCATTCCCATGCCACCAAATGATATAGATGCCTCTTTAGCTACTTTTCTTCCTATAAGATTATTACTCATAATTATCTTAATTTAAAATATATCCACTTTAAGAGACCACCTGGTAAATAAAAAAATATCCAATAGAAGGTTATGGTAAATAACTGTAAACCCGATGCATGTTTCCAAAATAATTTCATTTGGGAAAATAGCTTCATTTTTATCTTCTGAAAAGAATTCTCGCCTAACGAATGGGAAATTCTATGAAGAATAACTGATTTTGGAGCATAGAGAATTTTATTATTACCAACTCTTGTTCTGATACTCAGATCAACATCTTCACAGTACATAGAAAAAGATTCATCAAAACGATTAAATTGTTCAAAATCAGAAGCCTTAATACACATACAACATCCAGTTGCATACATTGTTTCCATTGGAAACGAATATTTTGGGCTATCAAAATCTCTTATTCCAATATGATTGATAATTCCTTTCCATAAATCAATTACTCCCCCAGCATACCATACCATATTCGTATCTCTTGAGAATAAAATTTTCGGAACTGAAATGATACAATCAGAATTCTCTAAAAAAGGATCAATTAAATGATTAATAAAATCTCTGCTAACAATTGTGTCATTATTTATGAAAATAAAGAAATCATCTTCATCAAATCTAATAAAGTCTACAGCGGCATTATTACCTCCGGCATATTTTAAGTTTTTTTCTAAACAAAGAAGGTTAATATCAGAAAAATTATCCTTTAAAAAATTGACAGAGTCATCAGAAGAATTATTATCAACTACTAAAATTTCATAGTTTGGATAATCAACTCTTTTCAGAGATGACAAACATTGTTCTATAACATCTTTACCATTCCAATTAAGAACAATAACATGAACTTTTGGATATGCCTGATCATTCATTTACTTTTCTTTCAAATTCTTCCCAAGAAAACTGTTTTTTATAATCACGAATAAAAGAACTCATCTCTCCAAAGAGATTTTCTTTAAAAAAATGACCAATCTTATTAGATAATTCTTTTTCATCGTTAACAACAAAGCCAGTCTTACCATTAACAATATATTCACTTAAACCACCAACGTTTGTTACGATTACAGGTCGATTAAAATTATAAGCAAGGGATAGTACTCCGCTTTGTGAACCATGTTTATAAGGCATAACAACAATATCGGAAGCCATAAAATACTTAGCAGTATTATTTTGATCTATAAACTTTAAGTCGAACATAAATTTTTCTTCCAAATTGAACTTATTAATCAAATTATAATATTTTGACATTGATTCATAATTTTCACCGGCTATAACTATTTTGAAATCAGATAAAGAGCTATTCAAATGCTTTGCTGCTTTAATCAGATTATCAAGACCTTTGTATGGACGAATTAATCCAAAAAATAAAATTACTTTACTGTTTACTATGCCTAATTCTTTTCTAGCGCTCTCTTTTGTATGTGCATTGTTATCGAGCAGATATAAAGGATGAAATGTTTTAATAACCTTTTTGTTATTATCAATTTCATTTATTTGTTTTTTTGCAGAATCATTCATAACTACACAACAATCAATATGTTTTAGTAACAATCTTAATAGGTATATCTCATAGGATTTTCTTTGATGCGACAAAACATTATGAAATAAAACATATCGTTTAACATTCTTTGTATTCTTTAATATGTACACATACAGTGGAATAAAGAAAAAATGCCAATAAGAAATGATAATTCTATCTGGATTAATACTGTGCATTATCTTTTTAGCACGAAACCAAGAAAATATATTTATTGGATCTAAAATGTTGTAAACACTATCAACATCAACATGTTTATCATGGTATTGATTTTTTCCAGGAAATAGAATAGAAGGATAAAGTTTTTTAAAACTTAATACGCTAACATCATGGTGTTTTGAAAATTGGTTAAAAAGAGAGTAATGAAAGTCAGAAATACCACCTCTTAATGGTGGAAATGGACCGATGGTGAGAATCTTCAATTGATCTACTCAATTATTTCTTTAATATAATTCTTAATTTTTTGCTCTTTATTGACAATTAATTCCCCTAATAAACCAAAAGTAAAAAGTTGAAGTCCAACAATAATTAAAATAGCACCAAAGATTAATAAAGCAATATGCTGTTGAAATGGTTCAAAAAGAAAATATTTTAAATATAAAATATAAGACTCAACTATAACTCCTAATAAAGAAAACAACAAACCAATTGCTCCAAAAAAATGAAGAGGTCTATCCATATATTTTCCAAGAAATAAAATAGTTAGGAAATCAAAAAATCCTTCAGAATAACGTTTTGTGCCATATTTTGATATTCCAAACTTTCTTTCTCTGTGATCAACCGCTAATTCAGAAACAGAAAAATTCTTCTGATGAGCTAAGAGAGGGATGTATCGATGGCGACCACCATACAAATTGAGTGTAGTAACAACTTCTTTTCGAAGAACTTTTAGACCACAATTTGAATCATGAATCTTTAAACCGCTAAATAATCTTACAAAAAAATTGAATATTGAAGATGCAATTTTTTTCTCAAATGGATCTTTTCTATTCTTTTTCCACCCTGAGATAAGATCATATCCCTTGTTTAAATGATCTACAAGGCCTTTAATCTCTTTTGGATTATCTTGCAAATCTCCATCAATCATTGCAATAATTGATCCTTGCGCTACATCAAAACCTGCTTGTAAAGCAATTGACTTCCCATAGTTTCTATACAAATTAATAATTCTAGAATTTGGCAGTTTATTCATGTTTGATTTCAGTAACGATAATGTATTATCAGTAGATCCATCATTGACAAAAATAACTTCAGTATCAGAGCTATTGCTATATAAAGCTGATAGCTCGTCAATAAAATGAAGTATTGATTCAGATTCATTATAAAGAGGGACTATAATTGAAAGATTCATATCAGACTATTCTTTATCTAAAAATTTCCTATCTAAAAAAAGTAATTTATACTCTTGTTTATTATTATTAAAAGAAAATATCAATTCGTTAATTAAATTCCTATCATCAACTGAAATAAGCTTAGTTGAAACTAAAAATTCTTTTTTTGTACTTAAATCCATTCCACTAAAAACATCTGGGACACCCCACATCAATTTTTTGTATGTATTCGCATCCATCCTTGTTGCTATAGGAAAAAAATTATTAAAACTTTCTATATCAATATCTTTTCTATTTTTCATATCATGATATCTTATATTTTTGTCAACAATCTCTACAAGGAATTGTTTTCTTCTCAAGAAATCTCTAAATACGATTGATGATGAACTTTCTGTAGATATAAAATCAAAATAAGAAACAAAATTATTCTTTCCTTTTGCAATCAGTTTTCCTGAACCAGAACTTTTATAGAATTTTTGCTCCATGGTTATAAGATTTGCATTTTTTGAATAGTCTATTTCAACAAATTGGTTATTAGAACTGCAATTAACCAATGCGAATAATATTGTGAATTTTATAAGGAGTTTTTTATTGATTTTCATATGAAGATATCTTCTCTGATAATGCAATATTGTCTTGATCTAATTCAAGTGCTTTCTTGTAAAATATTAGCGCTTCATCTTTTTCTCCTAGTGCAATAAGAACATCTCCATAATGTTCTAAAACAACGGCACTTGAATCATCGTATACAATTGATTCTGCTATAAATTCTTTTGCTTTTTCAAGATTGCCTAATTTAAAATATATCCATCCGATAGTATCAAGATAAGGGGATGTCTTTGGGCTTAGTTGAATTGCTTTCTCAGCTAGAGTAAGTGCATAATCAATTTCTTCATTACGCTCAACTAGACTATAAGCATAATTATTATAAGCTTGTGCATCTTTAGTATTCCTTGCAATCAAATCAATGTATAATTGATCTGATTTTTCCCATTTTTTATTTTTATCATATGCCATAGCCAAACCATGCATAGCGGCAATAGAATCATTATCTATTTTAAGAGATTTTGCATAGTATGATTCTGCTTCTATAAATTTTTCTGTTGAATAATAAGCGATGCCTAAAAAATAATTGATATCAAAGTCATTGGGAAAAATGCTCAAAGATTTTAGTGAAATTTCAATCGCATTTTCATAATCTTTTAAAGTCAGTAAAGAAATGATTTTATTGATATAACCTTCTCTTTCTTCTGGATAAATAGCGATATGTTTATCTGCTACTGCAATTGATTCATCATATTTTTCTAAATCTCTATATATGTTTGAGAGATAATATAAAGCAAATCTATCATTATCATTTACTGACAAGGATTTTTGAAAATATAATTCGGCTTTATCAACTGAACCATTCATTAGATATTCATAGCCTAATTGGTTATATAAATTGTTAATAAATGGGTTGCTTCTTATATCTTCATTGTTAACAAGATCTTCAATATCATCAAGATTATTAGATTGTGGAAGCGCTTCAATAAATAATTGTAAATATTTTGGATTAGATGGATCTGCGAGTAAGAGTTTCTTTAATATTGTCTTTGAATAACGATGATTAGATCTTAATGATAATTCTGCTGCTACTTCTAGAGCAAGAATTAATGAATTATCTTTGTTGTAAGCCTGTTGATAATATACCAATGCTGAATCAACATCATTTAATTCCGCTTTTAAATCACCAATGATAAATAAAACATCTGCATTATCTTCATATTTTTCTGCAACTTCAATAAAGATATCTAATGCTTTTTCTAATTCATTAAGTGCAATATACTTTTTCCCTAATGAAATACTATAATCTCTATTGTTATCATCATAATCGATTGCTAACAATCCATATTGAATACTTTTATCGTACTTTTGAATCATCCAATAAGATTCAGATATTGAATAGTAAATCTCTCCAGACAATGATCCCATTTCAATTGCATCTTGGAACTCAATAATTGCTCTTGAATAGTCCCCTTGCTCCATAAACATAAGTCCATCCATAAAAAACTGAATTCCTTGGGCATCATCTATAGATTGATTTGATGAATCTTCTTTTTTCTCTTGATTGTCATCAGATAAAGAAGATATATCAATTTGGCTAGTCTGCGTACCGCAGGACCAAATAAAGAATAAACATGTTATAGTTATATATTTTTTAAACATCATGCAACAAATTACATACGTTTTGAATTTAATTAGACAGGATTATATAACTATAAAAAATCTTAACGAATGCTACTTTTTATCGTTAACAAAGGTCCCATTAATATTGTAATTATTATTTTCTTTATCTTCAGAATCCAAGGAATCGCCATCCACTGGTACAGTTTTAGGATTTTCTTCTGATATTAAACGAGAATTATTAATGATATTTTCATCAAATGAATTTGCAGGAAACTGAAAAATAAGAAATAAAATTGCACCTAAAGATAAAGCAAGATATGCAAAATTTTGACGAGAAAAACCAAAAATATCATTTGATTTTCTATCAGCTATATCAACATTAAGACTATCTATTTTGTTAGCTAATTTCTTATCAAATTCTTCTGAAAGCTTCAAGGATTCAGATTCTTGCATTCTTGAGATAATATTGCGCACCTCATCCACCTTTGATTGATATTCAGGGTTATCAGCTAAAAAAGCTTCAAACTCTTTACGATCTTTTAAATCAAGATCTCCTTCAATCCAACTTGAGATTCTATCTTCAAATTTATTATAATCCATTTTTACTCCTTAAAGTGTTTCAATTTTTCAGCCAGTTGAATTCTGCCTCTATTAATTCTAGATTTGATTGTACCAACTGGTATTTCTAGTATCTTACTTATTTCGTCATAAGAAAGTTCCTGAAAATCTCTTAAAACTACTGCAATACGAAAATTTTCGGGAATCTCGTCTAAACATCTGTTTAATTCTTCTACTGCAAGTTCATTTTGAACCTTTTTTTCTAAAGAATCTTCATTGCTTGGAACATCAATAGGCTGCCCTTGATCATTCCACATTGATTCAGTTTTTCTTCGTTTATTTTTTCTTATTTCTGTCAATGCTAGATTTTTAGCAATGGTGTATATCCATGTAGAAAATTTTGCAATAGGTTTATAATAATGTTTATGAGTGAATAGCTTAATCATTGTTTCTTGAACAATATCTTCTGCAGCAAATTGATTATTTAAGTATCGAAATACAAAATTATATAAAGGATCTTTATATCGTTTTACTAATTCATCATAAGCATGACGATCACCGTTCTGAAATCGCTCAATTAATTGTTCATCAGTTAATTTAAATTCTTCATTCATATCGGTAGATCTGGGTGACAAGGTTTGTAAATTCTGACTCATTAATAATATTTCTCGTTTTAATTTTTTTATCTAAACCGGCTAATAAATTAATACCTCTTTCAATTTCTTCAAGAGTGTAATTCTCTGAAGATGAAGGAATCTTAGTAATAATCTTCCCTCTTAAGTTGTTACGACTAAAGTCGGTGATTGTTCCATTGTTTATTTTTGTAAAAAATAATGCTTCAAAAATTGTAAAGAATGAATTCAAAACATACAAGAGGCCAAATTGGTTTAGAATTGATATTCCTGAAGACATTACTTTATCAACATCTTTATCGCAAATAGCATAATTTAATTCCCAGATCTGCTTATTCTTCTTCCAATCATAAAAACTGTCTAACCAATCTTCATTGATATCTTCTACGCTTTCAGCAAGAACGCTTAATTTTGAGATTTCATTATAAATTGCTGAAAAATTATTGCCAAATATTTCAATCAAGTTATTAGCAATCTTATTACTAATTGGAAAATCAAAATCACTTGAAAAAACTGTAATCCATTTACCCATCTCACTCTCAAATGGAACGGTGATATCAATTACATTAAAAAATGGTGTAATATCATTAACAAACTGACTTTTAATAAAATTTTTCTTTGATTTATAATCAAAACCAAGAAATGAGCTATCAGTACATATAATAATATTAGAATTTTCATTGTTTGACAAAGCATTAATGAATAGATCTTTATTTTTTTTACTGATTTTATTGATGTTTTTGATGATTATAATTTTTTTTGACTGAAAAAGATCTATTGCGCTTAGACTGTTCAAAATATCATCTTGAACTCTAGCCTTATCAGAACAATCAAATGTTATAGATTCTAAAGAATCTGTATTACTTTTTTTAATCAAATTTTTGATATAGATATAAAGAAAATCATTATCACCAACTAATAAAAAATTAGATTGTGGATTTTTTTTAATATTTTGTATTGCTTGTATTGCTTTAATCATATTCTATTATTTTTCAGATTCATCAACTACGACACCATAACTACCTGATTGCAAGACTGAAGATTCAGAATTATTTTTAGGTTCTATATTTTCTTTTCTATACTTGCTCACAATGATAATAGCAAGAAAAGCAAGTGCGAAACTAATAAAACGCTCTGTAATAATATCCTGCAAATAAGGATTGCTTCCCCAAACGATTGTTACAATAGATCCAGTAAATAAGCCTGCAATCACACCTTTTCTTGTAATGCCCTTCCACCATAGCGCAAGCAAGAGCGCAGGACCAAAAGAAGAACCAAGCCCACTCCAAGCAAAACTAACAATGCTAAAGATAGTTTTTCCACTCCACTCAGAATACATTGCAACTAAATAAGCAAAAATTCCTAAAAGAATCGTGATGATCCTGCTATTTAACAGTTTATCATCTTTTTTTGAAACTCTAACTCCTAAATCTTCGCCAATAGCAGATGTTGAAACTAATAATTGAGAGTCTGCAGTGGACATCATTGCAGCAACTGCACCTGATATGAGTAATCCGGCTAACCATGCAGGCAATAACGCTTCCGCCAGCATAGGCATCACATTTTCTACATCTTTACCTATAAAAAAACCTTCTCCAAAGTATCCCATGCCTACCACACCAATTAAAAAAGCGCCTGAGATCCCAGGAATAGCCCATAATGCAGCTATAATACGTGCTTTTTTAACTTCTTCAACAGATCTAATAGCCATATATCGAATCAAAAGATGGGGCTGTCCAAAATAACCCAATCCCCAACTCAAACCTCCTACAATTACTGAAAATGTAGCAAAAGCAGTCAATCCGGAAGGTATCAGTGCACTTTTTTGAGGATTTGCACTCATAATTAATTCTTTTATAGGTACATCAAAAGATGATAATTCAATCAAACCAACAATAGGAAGAATGACTAATGTACCAATCATTAATATTCCTTGTACAAGATCTGTCCAAGCAACTGCTAATAAACCTCCCATAATTGTATATACTATAATCACTATTGCACTTAAAGAAATACCATAGAGAGGTTCAATATCAAAAATAGTATTTAAAATTTTTCCAGAACCATGAAATTGAGCTGAAACATAAAATGTAAAGAAAACAGCAATAATTATTGAAGAATAGGTTTTAATAATCCCTGAAGTATCATTGAATTTTTTCTGTAAATAATCAGGAATAGTAAGCGCTTGATATTGTTCTGTTTCTGCTCTTAATCGCTCTGCTATAAGAAACCAAGAAAGAATAATACCACTAATAATTCCGATAACAGCCCAAACTTCACCATATCCAACTGCAATTGCAGCTCCTGGTAATCCTAACAATAACCATGCAGACTCACCAGATGCTCTTTCAGAGAATGCTGTAACCCAAGGCCCCAGTCTACGTCCTGCTAGCAAGAAATCAAGCTGAGAATTGATAAATTTATTAGAAAGAACTCCAACTGATATTATCAATAATAAATAAAGTGTAAAAATTGCTTCTATCATAATACCAAACTAATAATTATACAATACAATCCAAACCAAGCAAAACTAAATCTTTCAAGGAATTTGATTAAAAATATTAAGCTAAAATATCCAAATAGAAATGAAGATAGAAATAAAATCAATCCTGATTGAAAGGCAATTGCTTCAAATCCATCAGAAAACAATAATTTATAAACAATTGATAACGTAATTACAGGGACTGCCATAAAAAAAGCATATTGAATTATTTTCTTTTTTTCTAAGCCGACAAACAATCCATAACTAATAACCATGCCCGATCTTGATATACCAGGAAGCATAGCAAGAGCTTGAAACAAGCCGAGAAAAAGTGATGTTTTATAATTCCATTCCCACGGAGAAGGATTTTGAAATATTGTAGATTTTTCCATGGTATCTCTTAAGCCGCTTAACGCAATTAAAAATCCTCCATTACATAGTAAAGCAACTTTAACAAAATCATAATTAAAAAATGCTTCTAAATCAAAATTCTCTGAAAAGCCATCAAACAAACCTACCAGAACAGCAGGCACTGTAGAAAGAGTAACCATTTTTAAAGTATTTATATGAAAAAAGTCATCAGAATTTTTATTTGAAAAAAACGTAGCTCTATAGAAAAGAATTATACTAAATAAAGTGCCAAAATGTGCAATAATCTCTGCAGAAGCACCTGCATTGTTAATTCCTAAAAAATCTTCAAATAAAACTAAATGTCCTGAACTGCTTATTGGAAAAAACTCTGTAACTCCTTGTATAAATCCCAAGACTAAATAATTAAATAATTCATTCACAATATATTCTTCCTTTTATTCTTTTGTCCGTTTTATCTCTTCTATATGAATAATAATGTGGCGTACTATAAGTACACTCTTCTACGTCAACTATATCATAAATATTAAAAGAATTTAATTGATTAATTGCAATGTCTTGCAAACTTAAAAAAGTCTTTTCATTCTTTGAGATTAAAAATTTCTTATCAAATAAACATGCAACGTCTTCTTTGACTTCAAAAAAATCTTTGCGTATTGAAGGGCCAATTAGAATATGTGTATTATCTAATATGAACCCATTTTTGATTAATAACTTAATAGAATTCGCAATAATACCTTCTGCTAAACCTTTCCATCCTGCGTGGATAACACCAAAAAAAAATTTATCTGCAAAAAATATTGGTAAACAATCTGCAGTGCTGACTTCTAATATTAAATCTTTGTTTGAAGTAAATATTCCATCACAATTTTCATATTCATTCAAAAATTGATCTATAAATATGGACTTGTTGGAATGGGTTTGATTCATTCTAACAACATTATTGGTATTTTCAAAATTAGAGAGTGAAAAGAAAATATTTATATCTTCAATAGTGATTCTTTCAGAATAATCAATCAACATCTGGATCAGTAGGATTATTTACAATCTTTGTTTTAATTAATCTTCTATTTGAATATTTAAATAAATTAATATCTTTATTTATTTGTCCTCCACTAAAATCAAATCTCCTTGTAGAAGAATATTTATTGGAATTACTCAAAGACATATTAAAACTGTTTTCATCAATTGTGGAATTAAGAAAACGAGATAAATCAAGACCATAATGGAATGCGTTATTTAATTCTGCGCTATAATCAAATTGATTTCCAACTCTGTAATTAGGTAAGAAACTACTCACAAAATACATGCCAATGATATGAGATGACACATTCTCTTGATTAATAAAATCTAAATCTAACCATAATTCATTACCAAAAAATTGTGTCTCTAGATTTGCAAGTGCAATTTGTGTTCCAACATAAGTTAATCCTTGCCCAGATAATGGAAGAAATACACCATCAATAACATCTAAAACAACTTTTGTCGAATCAATTTCCTCTTCTTGCGTCTTAAAATCAAACATGTCATATACATCATCTGAATCCACATCAAACATTGCATCAAGCGTATCGATATCAACCCCTAAAAATTCTTTATATTCACCAGCATTTTTTATTTCCCAAGCTACTTCTCTTAATTCAGTAAATATAGGTCTTAAATCAACAGGATCAGTATTTTCATACCATTGCACAGACACAGGTTCTTTATTTAATTTGTTCATTTGTTCTAAGAATGAGTCTACTTCTTTAATTCCATCGTTCGTTTTTGGTGCAATAATTGCAATTTGCTTTAATTCAAGATTGTTTATCATATGATTTGCTAATATTTCATTTTTATAATTAATTGATGAATTAAGTAAATGAACATTACTATTGATAGAGTGAATATCTTCATCAACAGATCCAGGTGCAAAGATTGGGATACCAGAATTAGAAAGTGCTGTTGCACCTGATACTAAATTTTCGCTATTGGTAGGCCCTATGATTGCATCAACTTTATGAAAAAATCGTAAATCGTTAAATGCTTTAATTGTATTTAATTGATTACCTTGATTATCATAAATAATATAAGAAATCTTGTTTTTATTATCTAATAATTCGCTACCTTTTTGTAACCCAGAAAGAAATGCTTTTGTATAATCAGAGCTGTCACCAGTTAATGATAAAACTACCCCAACTTTTTTAATAGAATAATTTTCTGTTGATATATTTCTCTTTAAATAATTGTAAGATGATCGAAACTCTCTAGAAAGCATTTTATCGTCAACAGATAAAAATACATCTTTCCAATTTTCAGATTGATTTGAAGCAAGCGTAAACGATTGAGCAAGCTTTATTATGTTTAAATTATTTTGATTATCTTCTAAAAGCACAATAGAAGATAAGCTATTTTGATCTAGGCCCATTCTTAATAACTTGTTTAATCGTTGATTAATTCTTCTTTTAGCTCTTGTATCAATATTGGACTTATTTGCGCTTAAATAGTGTTCAAAAGATTTATCAAATAAACTCATTTCAGAGAAAATATCACCAAGCTCCATATGATATATTGTTTTCAGATTTGGACCTAACTGATTATCATTAATTTGTTTTGCAATAAATAATGATTGATCAATGTTATTTAATCCATGGAAAGCTTTGAGTTTAAGGATAAGCGCATGATTTGAGTATTGTGAATCTGAAAAATTAATATTATCAATACGACTAATTGCATTTGCAAATTGTCGTGCATTAATATCAGCTATAGATTTTTCTAATTCTATCTTTAAATAAGTAGGATTTGCTTCCTGGCTTATTAAGAAGGATAAGAAGAAAATTAAAAATAACTTCTTCATAACAATCCTATTCTATTCCTTTATAAATATTTACTATAGTAACTCCAATAACAATCAAAAATAAACCAATGACTGTCTGCCAATTTAATGCTTGTTTATAAAAAATGTAACTTAACAGCGCTACTGAAAAAACGCCCAAACCTGCCCACGATGCATAAATGATTGCAAGTGGAAGTTTCTGAGATAAAAATGCCAATAAATAAAAAGATACACCATATGAAATCAACAAAACAATGCTTGGAAACAGTTTTGTAAAATTTTGTGATATAGGCAAAAGCATTGTTCCAAGTACTTCAAATGCAATTGCAGCAAAAAGTATTATGTATAAATTCATTTTGTTATTCGACGGTAACAGATTTTGCAAGATTTCTTGGTTGATCAACATTCAATTTTTTTGCTATAGCAATATAATATGCAAGCAATTGAAGTACTATTGTAGCCAGTACAACAAATAAATATTGATTAGTCCTTGGAACAATAATTAAATCATTTGCTAATTCTTTCAAAATTTTATCTCTAGAGTCAGTAACAATAATAATCTTCCCTTTTCTAGATTTAATCTCTTGAATATTAGAAATAATTTTTGCATAAGTTTTATCTTTTGGCACAACAAATACTGAAGGCATATTTTTATCCACTAAAGCAATCGGTCCATGTTTCATTTCTGCAGCAGGATATCCTTCAGCATGGATGTAAGATATCTCTTTTAATTTCAAAGCTCCCTCAAGCGCAACAGGGAAATTCATTCCTCTTCCAAGGTAAAGAAAATCTGTTGCATTTTTATATTTCTTTGCTACTTTTTGAATTATTTTTTCTTGAATAAGTACATTTTTAATCTTTTTTATACTATCACCATAGTCCAAATGCCTTTTTAAAGATGCTTTTGAAATTTCTCCTTTAGAAGAGGCTAACTTAAGGGCTAAAAAATATAATATAGCAATCTGAGCAGTAAATGCCTTAGTTGATGCCACGCCAACTTCATGGCCACATCGCGTATATATACCACAATCTGTCTCTCTTCCAACAGAGCTTCCTGGGACATTACATAGACCAATTGTAACTGCTCCATGATCATTAGCTTTTTTGATAGCAGCTAGCGTGTCAGCTGTCTCTCCTGATTGTGAAATAGCAATTACAACAGTTTTATTATCAACTAATGTATGATTATATCTAAACTCTGAAGCATATTCTACAAAAACGGGGGTGTTGGAAAATTTTTCAATTAAAAGTTTTCCAATTAAACCTGCATGCCATGAAGTTCCACAGGCTGTAATATAGATTTTATCAGCTGATTCTATTTCATCCCAATATTCGGATAAACCATGCAATAAAACATTATTAGATTTTACTCTACCTTTGACTGTATTAGCTATTGTATCAACTTGTTCATGAATTTCTTTATGCATAAAATATTTAAATTTTCCTTTGTCATAATCGTCAATTTTGTAATCAATCTTTTCGATATTTTTTGGTAGAGAAATATCTTTCTGAACAGATTTAATATTATAATTGTCTCCATCTATTATTACCATTTCAGAATCTTTTAGATAAAGAATCTGTTGTGTGTGTTTAATAATTGGGGATATATCGCTCGCTATAAAAAATTCCTTTTCTTTGAAACCTAAAACTAATGGGCTCCCTTTTCGTGCTACAACCATCATATCTGGATAATCTGCATTCAAAATTACAAGACCATAAGCGCCATCGACTCTTTGTAGAGCTGCACGTACGGCCTCTTCAAAATCCATTTTACCTTGATTGTAGAAATAGCCGATTAATTGAACTAACGCTTCAGTATCTGTATCGGATTTAAATTTGATTTTTTTTGATAAAAGAAATTTTTTGATAGGTAGATAATTTTCAATAATACCATTATGAACTAAAACAATTTTTTTAGATTGATCTGTATGTGGATGAGCATTGATTTGATTTGGTCTACCATGGGTTGCCCATCTAGTATGAGCAATGCCTATGCCACCACAATCTTTATTACTCAGCGCAGCTTCCAATTCTCTTACTTTCCCTCTACGTTTTGTAACATATATTTTATTATTACTATTAAAGCAAGCTATACCAGCTGAATCATATCCACGGTATTCTAATCTTTTTAATCC
>Ga0208261_1000239_pt1 | contig 23038 bp, 24 predicted proteins | sample Knorr_S7_td_DCM__FD_185595 | JGI IMG/M metagenome (GOLD analysis project Ga0208261, IMG submission 185595) | Marine microbial communities from Southern Atlantic Ocean transect - Knorr_S7_td_DCM_ad_131m_LV_B (SPAdes) (version 3) | ecosystem: Environmental > Aquatic > Marine > Oceanic | place...
ACCTTATGGGATTGATCCTGAAATTGTCCAATCTATTGCCGAGGATGTTTCAAAAGTAGTAGAAAATGGGACTCAAATAGCAATTGTCGTTGGTGGTGGAAATATCTTTAGAGGATTAAAAGGTTCAGCCGCGGGCATGGATAGAGCCACTGCTGACTACGTAGGGATGCTTGCCACAGTTATGAATGCAATTACACTTCAAGATGGATTAGAAAGAGCAGGAGTACCTACAAGAGTGCAATCTGCTATTGACATGCAGCAAATTGCAGAGCCCTATATCAGAAGAAGAGCTATCAGGCATCTTGAGAAGGGAAGAGTAGTTGTATTTGGAGGAGGATGCGGCAATCCTTTCTTTACAACTGATACTACTGCTGCCCTAAGAGCTGCCGAAATAAATGCTGAGGTTGTCTTCAAAGCCACAAAAGTTGATGGGGTTTACGATAAAGATCCAAAAAAATTCACTGATGCTGTCAAATATGACAATCTCACTTTTCAGGATGTATTAGCCAACGAAATCGGAGTCATGGATAGTACCGCCATTGCTCTTTGTAAAGACAATAAAATACCAATAGTTGTTTTTAATATTTTCCAACCTGGAAATATTGCTAAGGCTATTTCTGGTGAGCCAATTGGATCAAGAATATCTAATTCAAGTTAAAACAATAAATTTTTATCCTTTCAATAATCAATTTCGCCATAAACTCACTAAAAATGACAACTCAAGAGCTAAACATTGCAATGAGCAAATCTGTAGAAGCAGCTCAAAGAAATTTTAATACAATTAGGACCGGAAGGGCGAATACATCTTTATTAGACAGAATATCAGTCGAATACTATGGAACTGAAACTCCATTAAAGTCTCTTGCAACCATCTCAACGCCTGACTCTCAAACCATCTCAATTCAACCCTTCGACTTAAGCTCACTAGCTGCTATTGAAAAATCGATTGGGACAAGTGATCTTGGTTTTACTCCTAATAATGATGGGAAAATAATTCGTATCAATGTTCCACCTTTGACTGAAGAACGTAGAAAAGAATTTTGTAAACTCGCTTCAAAATACGCAGAAGAAGGTAAAGTTGCCCTAAGGAATATACGGCGTGATGCAATAGAAAAAGTCAAAAAATCAGAGAAAGATGGTGAGCTTTCCGAAGATCAAAGCCGAGATGCACAAGAAACAATTCAGAAAGAGACCGATCATTTTATTAACGATATTGATAAAAAACTTTCAGAAAAAGAAGCTGAAATTTTAAAAGTTTGACACTCATAGATGTTGCCATTATTGGAGCAGGAGCATCAGGCACTACTACAGCATTTCATCTGGCAAATAAAAATAAAAACGTATATATTCTTGAAAAAAATATTTCCTCCCCTGAGAAAACCTGTGGAGGTGGCATGTCTGCTGCAGTGCAAAATTTCTTCCCCTTTAAGCTTATGCCAATAGTTGATGAAGTAATAACAAATGTAGAATTTAGTTGGTGTAATACTGACAAAGTAATTGCTGAACTCTCCGGCTCCTCTCCTTTTTGGATAGTCAAACGTAAAAGGCTCGACTCATTCTTATTAGATCAAGCACTAAATTCTGGTTGTAATTTATTAACTACTTTTAATGTAGTCAATATAAAAAAAATTTCTAATATTTGGCAAATAACTGCTCTTGATGGTAGACAAATAGAAGCAAAAGCAGTTGTTATTGCAGATGGATCTCAATCACCATGGCCTAAAACTTTTAACTTAGGTCCCAAGAAACAAAAATTTGCCTCAACTTTCTCAGGAAGAGTTAAAAGAAAGGGAAATTTAAAAAATGAAACCGCTAGATTCGAATTTGGCTTAGTAAGTAATGGTTTTGCGTGGGCATTTCCATTAAATAATGAAGTAAATATTGGAATGGGAACTTTTCTAGATAACAAGGATTCAATGCCTGTTGAAGAAATACTTAACTTATTTCTTCCTGATTTAGGTTTTGATCCTTCTGAAGTTAATGGGCAAGAAAAAAAGTTAAGGGTGTGGAATGGGCACAGTAATTTAAACGGAGATGGAATTCTGTTAGTTGGAGATGCTGCCTCGCTATGTGATCCTTTTTTAGCGGAAGGATTAAGGCCCGCTTTGATGAGTGGATTTGAGGCGGCAAAAAGCCTAATTTATTGGTTAGATGGAAACATCTCTTCTTTAGATGAGTATACAAAAACCATGAAAACAAATTGGGGGAATTCAATGGCTTGGGGTAAACGGATTTCCCAAGTTTTTTATCGTTTTCCTAAAGTTGGATATCAATTAGGAGTAAAAAGAAAAACTGCCCCAAAAAGAATTGCGCAAATCCTTTCTGGTGAGATGAGTTATGAAGACATTGCAAAAAGAGTAATTAAAAGATTACTTTTTCAAAATGCAACCTCATAAAGTTAAAGCAATTTCTCCTTCAATTAACTCAATTCTCTCGTTCAATTGAGTTTCTAATTTTTCAATGGCTTTACTAAAACCGCTAATTCCTTCATTAAGCTTTTCGGTAGCCATTTTATCCCCGGCCATCATAAGTTCAAAAGATGTCTTATCTAAATGAATCGTTTCATCAATGAATAAAGGGTTTTGTGCATTTAGCTTAATTGGTAAATTAAAATATGTTTCATCAAGTTCCTGAAGTAATTTGGGTGAAATCGTCAATAAATCACATCCAGCGAGCTCAGTTATTTCATCTATATTCCTGAAACTTGCACCCATGACCTCTGTATTATAACCATTTGACTTAAAGTAATTGAATATTTTAGTCACAGAAACGACCCCAGGATCTTCATTTGGTAGATAAGAATCTCTTCCTGTAGCAGATTTATACCAATCTAAAATCCTACCAACAAAGGGAGAAATAAGTGTTACTCCTGCATCAGCACAAGCAACAGCTTGATAAAAATTAAATAATAAAGTTAGGTTGCAATGAATATTCTCTTTTTCTAATACCTCTGCAGCTTTTATACCCTCCCAGGTAGAAGCAATTTTAATCAAAACACGATCATTGGATATGCCCGCTTGATTGTATTTTGCAATTATTTTTCTGGCTTTTGAAATAGTTGCGTCAGTATCAAAACTAAGTCTTGCATCAACTTCTGTTGAAACGCGACCAGGAATTAGTTTCAAAATCTCTTGACCAAAAACTACACATAGTTCATCCAAAGCCTCTTTGACTACATCATTCTTAGAGGCATTTATTCCTAGCATTTCTCTAGAAGTAGAAAGTGCTTTATCTATCAAGCTTTGATAAGCAGGTATTTGTGCAGCCGCCAGAATTAAAGAAGGATTTGTTGTAGCATCTCTTGGGTGAAATTTTTTAATCGCTTCAAGATCACCAGTATCAGCCACTACCACAGTCATTGACGATAATTGATTAAGAAGGGATTCCATAATTAAAAACATCTTTCATGGCTTATAGCCTAGCTATATTTTTTATAGATTTCATCCCTTAATTGGTTTTTTTGGCAAACCTTAGCGATCTCTTAGCTTTTGATCGCTAAATGCTCTTTTCTATCAATACTTGGAGGGATTTGTTCTATCACAAGCAAAGTTTCAATAATTTTTTTTGCCACCGGTAGAGCCACAGTTGCTCCATAAGCATTTGGCCTTTGAGGTTCGTCAATAACTGCTAAAACGACATAACGAGGATCATCTACGGGAAGACTTGCTACAAAGCTGCAAATTTTTGAATTATAGTTCAAGCCATCCTGTGATTTTTGTGCAGTTCCTGTTTTGCCTCCAATCCGATAACCAGGGACATTGACCTCAAGACCATTTTCCTTGTAAAACGTCACAACGGTTTCCATCCATCCAAGAACAGTATTCGTAACTTCAGGAGATAAAACCTGCTTGGATTTAGTAGGAGTTTTAAGATATGACTCATACTCACCGAATAAACCTTTAGTAATATGAGGCGTGACAAGTTTTCCCCCATTTGCGATCAAAGCATGTAATTGGGCAAGCTTGAGAGGGGTGATAGAAAAGCCTTGACCAAATGAAGCTACTGCGGGTTCTATTGGTTGATTTACAAAAATCTGCTTTGATTTTATTTGGCCACCGACTGCACCAGGAAGATCGGTTTCTGGAATTTCGTCAATGCCTAGCCGCCTTAACCATTGCCAGTAATTGCTCGCATTCAACTTATTCATAATCTTTACCATCCCTACATTACTTGAGACTTGTAATACCTCAGGAAAAGTTAATACCCCATTCGGTCTCCTATCCCAATTAGAGAGAGGCCACCCTCCTACTGTAATCAGACCATCGTCATTTACTTCTCCATTTGGGCTTATAACACCCTCTTCTAATGCTAAGGCCAAATTAATTGGCTTAAATGTAGAACCAGGTTCGAATAATTCTTGAACTGACCATTCTTTAAAAAGAGATGGAGAATAGTCCCAATATCTATTGGGATCGTAACTTGGCGTAGAAGCCAAGGCTAAAAGTTCTCCTGTGTCAATATCCATAACCATTACTACACCTTTTTTTGCATTCCACTCTTTTACTTGCTTACTTATTTCTTTTACGGCTACCTCTTGTAGTCTTACATCTAACGTTAATTGCAAATTCAATTGATCCTGATCAAATACACCTCGTTGAACACCAATAGGTAAAGGTGTTCCATCCGCACCTTTTCTAAGTAAACTTGTTTTTTCTATACGTCTAAGATTTTGATCTAAGCTTAATTCCAGTCCAGCCTGAGGCCTTCTATCTATATCCAAAAAACCAACAACATTTGCAAAAAGTGATCCATGAGGATAAAGCCTTTGAGGATAAGCCTCTAAATCTATTCCGCTAATACCAAGTTTCTTGATTTCATTAGCTTTTTCTTGTGTTAACCCCTCGGCTAACATTATCCCAGATGAATAATTTCCAAATTCCTGTAAAATCTCATTAACACTTTTAGACAATGGTGAAGACAAAAGTTTTGCAACTTCTTCTGGCTTACGGACTGTCCCAAATGAATCGCCAGGAAAATTAAAATATCTCGGATGAGCCCAAAGCTTAAAACGTTTTTCATCTATTGCTACAAGCTTTCCATTCCTATCTAAAATTGATCGACGTGTCCCAAGTGGCTTTTTCTTTTCTGTTTGGACTTCACGTGCTTTATTTGTTAATTGATCAGACTGAAATACTTGAAGCCAACCTACTCTAAAAAAAAGGCCGCCAAGTCCAAGACATAATAGAAAAAAAACGATTTTAAATCTATCCTCGGAAAGAGGTGAAAGAGTTTTCAACTTGAAACCCTTCATTCTCTTTTTCAAATTACGACTTCTCATGAAAAATCATTAATAACCTGACTTAATAGGCAATGAAGCAATCCTTTCTAATAATTTTCTTTTTAAAGTCTCTTTAAATGAACCTCGAGTATTGTTTGAGTTTGGCCGATCAACATATATAAGATCTTTTGCTTGTGTTGGCACTAGAGATCTAGATAACTTTTGATTTTTTAATAGATAGCTTTCAAGAATTGAAGTTGATTCTAATATCCTGAGGTTCAAGTCTCTTGTAATCTCAAGCTTAGTAAAAGACTTAGTCCATAAATATTGAGAATGGAGAGCCACAGATGACATTATCGCAACTATTATTAGCAAGCCTAATAATGCTCCATCTAAGAAAACATGAAGAGCAGCTTGAATTGGGAATTTTCTCTGAACCTGTTTTGAAGAAAAGAAACTATTAAAAAAAACTATTGGAAACTTCTTTTTTTGAAGTTGCCCTACTTTTCTTTTATTTCGATTATGACTAATCAAATCAAAATTTGAAATTAAATCAAGTCAAACACCTTGATCAAGTAACTGCAAGAGCTGGAATACTGATGTTTTGTTTATTTAATCTCAAGCCACCAAAAGCAAGCTAGCAAAAGTAACTCCATTCCATAAAGAATGCATAAGTGCACAAGGGAATAACCTTCCTGAACTCAATCTCATTAAACCAAGACCAATACCTAAAACAAATAGAGGAGGTAATTCACCCACACTTAAATGAGCCAAAGCAAAGATCAAAGCACTTAATAAAACGCCGCTGATTTTGCCAACTTTTGAGACCAATACAGGCAGAAGCACACCTCTAAAAACCAATTCCTCAAAGACAGGAGCCAAAACAACCGTCGTAATCAAAAGGAAAAGCAAAGGAATAAGTTCATCACTACTTAAAACAAGCTCCAACAAAGGATTACTTCCACCCTGGTCACCAAAAATCTCATTCATGACCCACCCAGTCAGCAAAACCAAAGGCATAATCATTAACCATCCATTAATTGATTTAAGAATCCCGTCTCTGATTGGCTTGATATTCCATTGCAACCATCCCCCATCTTTTCCTGAAGAGACGAGACCCATCAATTGATATCGAATAATTAATAAAGGGCCTATCGTCATTGAGCAGTAACCGATAAATACTCTTAAAGACTGTTTTAAAGGAGTAGAAAAATTATTAAATAATGAATCTGTAATTGGTACTATAAGTGCAGGGAAAACAACTTCACCAATAACAACAAAGCCACCAGAAATCAAAATAATCATATCAATTATTGATAAAGGAGGTGCTGAAATTTCTGGCCATTTATTATTTTTCTTTCTTAAGAAAATAAAAATATACCTAAATAACAAAATGCTTCCTATAAGAGACGCAAAAAATGGTATTAATTGAGAACTTAAAAGTCTAATAGCTGTTCGTGAATTATATTTTTGATTTAAACACTTATCATCAGTAAATCCTAAACTAGAGCAAGAAAGCTGATAAAGTAATGGGTCTAATTTTATTTCATTAACGTCAGGGAATCTCTTTAATCCCATAGCTTTTTCATTATCTAATAAATAATTTCTTACCGTTTCATAGTTTTTATCCTTAAAATCTTTTTCCAAGATTATTTTTTTCTTATCATCAGACTCTTCGAGAACTGCTAGTAAAAGCCTCTGTCTATCATCAATTTGATCAGCGGAAATATTATTAAGAGCTTGATAAAGTTTTTTTTGTGGTTCTAAACCTAAAAAAACATCTTTTAAAGATTCAGGTACATTTGAAGAAGCTGATACTGCCATCTCAGTTTGCATCAATGAAATCTTTGGTGCAACTGAGGGGCGTTCAAAGCTTTCTTGCAAACCTTGTCGCCAAATTAGAACAGTTAAAATCAATGAAAATAGAGCTACAGCCCATTTCCATCCAGTTTTGGCTTGTCTCATAAAAATCAACTTGTGAAGACTGACATGGAGAAAGACTTCTATCTTTACTAAAAGAACATTAGATTGCCCCAGTGGCTAATACCATAATTATCTAGAAGACACTTTATTTAATGACATTGCGTCTAATCTTTGTCCGTCATGGATTGAGTAGTTTTAATAAGGAAGGTCGTATTCAAGGAAGAAATGACCTTTCAACATTAACTGAAGAAGGAAAATTACAGGCAGAAGAAGCTGGGAAAATAATCTCCTCTATTCCAATTGATGCAATTTATAGCTCCCCTTTGCAAAGAGCATCTGAAACTACAAAAATCATTATCAATCAACATCAAAGTAAACTTCAAGCAACATATACAGATGATCTCTTAGAGGTTGACCTTGGTCCTTGGAGTGGCTTAACAAAAAATGAGCTAAAGAGTCTCTATCCAGAAAAGCTAACTATTTGGGAAAAAGAGCCAAAAGAACTTTCTCTCAATAGAGAAGACGGTACAAAATTTCAGCCAATAAAAGAACTCTTATTTCAAGCAGAAAATTTTTTAAAATCATTATCTAAAACTTATTCTGATTCCAATAAAACCATTTTGATAGTTGCCCATAATGCAATTCTTAGATGCCTAGTACTGAAACTAATTAATGAACCATCAAAAGGGTTCAGAAGATTAAAGTTAGACAATACTTCAATCTCAATCTTTAATATTGAATTTAATAACTGGAAAGATAGACAAGTACAAATTGAGTGTCTCAACAATATTGCTCATTTACAACCAAGTATTCCAAAAAAGAGTAGTACAAAAAGAATTATTTTAGTCAGGCATGGTGAGACTGATTGGAATAAACAGGGAAGATTTCAAGGACAAATTGATATACCCTTAAATCAAAATGGGAAAGCCCAAGCTCAGGCTGCAAGTGAATTTTTGAAAACAATTTCTATCCAAAAAGCTTTTAGCAGTTCTCTTTCAAGGCCAAGAGAAACAGCTCAGATAATTCTAAAAGAGCATCCCGGAATAGACATCTCTCTCAAAGATAATCTCAAAGAAATTGGTCATGGCAAATGGGAAGGAAAGCTAGAGTCTGAGATCAAATCCGATTGGCCAGATCTTCTTGAAGCATGGAAGACCCTTCCTGAGAAAGTTCAAATGCCAGATGGAGAAAATATAAAAGAAGTCTCAACAAGATCTATTACTGGTTGGATAGAAATTTGTAAAGATCTTAAAAATGATGAAACGGCCTTGGTCGTCGCTCATGATGCCGTCAACAAAACAATTCTTTGTCATCTTCTGGGGTTAGCGCCATCTGAAATTTGGATGATAAAACAAGGAAATGGTGGAATTACAATTATTGATCTCTCAGAGAAAGAAGATCAGCCAGATCAAATTACCTGTCTAAATATCACTTCTCACTTGGGAGGAGTGATCGACTCAACAGCTGCAGGAGCTCTATAAATGACTAGGAGTTATTTTTTTGAAAACATTCGAATTCTTAAAGGATCTAAATCAACTCTAAAAGAGGAAGCTGTTTTAATCAAAGATGGTGTAATTAAATCGTTTGGTAAAAAGGCTATTCAAAATGCAAAACTTTTAGCAATCAAGCCACAAAAGGCTAAACATATGCTTTTAGCACCTTGCCTTGTTGATCCTCATTCATTTTTAGAATCTCCTTTTAGTGGTAAAGAAGAAAATATTTATTCACTTTTCAAAAAAGCAACATTTGCCGGATATGGTCAATTAGGAATTCTTCCAAGAAGTAATCTATGGAGAGATCAAATAGAATCAATTATTTCTTTAAATGCGATCAAGAGCGACGTTTTCATACATTTATGGGGGGGGTTCAGTCTCGGTGGTCAAGGGATTACTCTTTCAAAACATACTAATCTCCTACAAAATGGTGCTATTGGTTTGTCTGATGACGATTTCATACCTCCTATAGATCTCCTTAAGCAAGGTTTTCTTCTTGGAGAAATGGGTAATTCTCCCGTACTATTAGCACCAAGAGATAAATCCCTACAAGCAGGAGGGATTTCCAGGCAAAGTGTAGAGACATTAAGAGCAGGCTTACCTCCTGATCCAATTGAAAGCGAAATTCTTCCTCTTATCCAATTACTTGAGCTGCATAAACAATACCCTGATATTTCTCTAAGATTAATGAACATCTCCACAGCTGAGGGGGTTTCAATACTTAAGAATGCATACTCTACGCCAATGGCAACTGTCCTTTGGTGGCATTTAGTAAGTGACAACTCAAGTCTTTCTCCTTTTGATATTGGATGGAGCGTAACGCCCTCATTAGGATCACCTAAAGATAGGGCCTCACTCATAAAAGGTTTAGAAGATAATGTATTAACAGCAATATCTGTTCACTCAACTCCTACAGACGATTCAGAGACAAGGCGACCTGTAATCCAAAGGAAAAAAGGTATTAGTGGTTTCAACTTGGTTCTACCTTTACTCTGGAATCAATTAGTAAAGAAATCAGGTTGGAAAGTGGAGAAATTATGGGAAAAAATAAGTTTTGGTCCATCTCGACTATTAAACAAAGCTGAAGAGAAACTAAGTTTAGATAGCAACCGATGGTTATTATTTGATCCTGAAAAAGAATGGGTCCAATCTAATGAGGAGCACCATTTAACTACTGCAACTAATCAACCGATCAAAGACAAAAAAATATATGGAAAAGTTATAGATTGTGGGCTTATTAATTAGGTTTACCAAAACGACTAATAGGCCAAAAACGCCAGGTCGCTTTACCAATAATTTCTTTTTCGGGCAAGAACCCTCCAGCAGGCCAAAAACGACTATCCCAACTATTAGCTCGATTATCACCTAAAACAAATACATGCCCTTTCGGAACAGTTGTAGTAACTGGACGACATAGATTAGGTACTGCTTTACTTTCGCAAAAGTATTCAACATATGGTTCGTCAATAGATCTATCGTTTATAAGAATCGATCCCTTGGTATTAATCGAAAGACGATCGCCAGCAACAGCTATTACACGTTTGATATAAGCGTCACAAGCACGATCAGTAAAAGTAGGTATCCAAGAAACTAATGGGAAAGTTATTAAAGAACATTTCAGTTTAGACGGAAGATTTGTTTGCCTATAAGCTATCAATTTTTTATCAAAAGAATAGGGTGAGTTGAAGACAACAATTTCCCCACGCAAAGGAGCTCTTTTGCGCAAAGATAGTTTTTCAACAATAAGTCGATCATTTATTCTCAATCCTGGAAGCATAGATCCAGAAGGTATATATCTCGCTTCCGCTATAAAATGACGAATGCCTACGTATAAAAAAACAGTTAGAGAAACTGGTCCCCACGTATCAAAAAAAGAGTACCACCAGGAATTTTTAGTTTTCTTACTCGAGTCTGAGTGATTTAGCTTCACTAGTTTTAGATTTAAAAATATTGATCTTACTTTATTTGTAAAGACGACTTATTTTAAGTCAATGTTAGATCTCATCTAAATTTCAAAGTAATATTTCCGACCACTTTTCTTCTTTAAATCCAATTAAAAAGCATGTATTAGATTTAAAGAAAAAAGGTCTCTTGATTAGTCTTGGTTCTATAAAAAGTTGCTCAAATAATTCTTCATCACTCATTTTTTTGACGACCTCTGAACCGATAGAACGATATATAACTCCACTAGTATTTAAAAGATATTTTCTATTCCCATATTGCTCACAAGCTAAGATAAGCATTTTTTTAGATGGGGGTGTCTTTAAAATATCTATTAATTCAAAGGCAATATCATTACTTTTAAGCCACTTAATCGCTCTGCGACAAGTTGAACATGAAGAATAACTAAATAATTTCAAGTTCTTAAAGTTTAAGAGTAATAAGTTTATTAAAAAAAATCAAATTAAAAAAGTTATTCTTCTCTGGAATGAGATTGATGCGCCTGTATACAATTTTTCAATAAATCATCAACTGCATCATAATCTCTCCATCCATCAATTTCGATTACTCTACCCTCCAAGCTTTTGTAAGTTCTAAAAAATTCAGCCACATCCTCCAATTGATTCTGAGCTATTTGCTTAATTGTATTAATTTCTTTTTGCCTTGGATCAGCAGTAGGAACGCATAAAAGTTTGCCATCATAAGCCCCAGAATCATGCATATCAAGAACTCCTATAGGTCGTGCCTTGATCAAACAACCAGCAAAAGTTGGCTCCTCCATTACAACCATTGCATCAAGCGGTGCTCCATCCTCAGCAAGAGTATTTGGTACGAACCCATAATCAAATGGATATCTAACTGAAGAATGCAACACTCTATCAAGAGCCATAATTCCCGCAGAGCTAAAATATTCGTATTTATTTCTACTTCCAGCTGGGATCTCAACAACTAGATTTACTAATCCAGGCGATGGTGAAGGCGGAAGATGACTTAGGTCCATTTTGATTTACAGAAGTCGGTATTAAACTTTTTTTTGTCTCTGCTCTTTCACTAATTACAGCTAGCAATGGAACACCAAGCATTACAAATACTATTGCTAAACCAATCAAAGAAGTTGAAGTACTATTAAAACTGTAAGGATCTTCATCATCAGAAGATAGTTGATCAGTTTCTTTATTGAAGAAGAGAGGATCAAGATCAGTAGATTGTTTTTTAATTAAATGAGGTTCTAAATCCATGCAAGGTTTGGAATAGATAAACCGTTGGTTAAATGTGAGTAAATCAATTAAAGGATAAGATTAAATTAATAAATGTATAGTTATTATCACACATTAAAGTATAACTAAGCAGCCTCCATATCTGAATCTTTATCTGTATCTGTATCTTTTAAATGTTTAGGAATAGATTGATTAGCATCAGATTTTCCTTCTAGCTGAGTTCTAATCATTCTTAACTCCTCAAGTATTGCATTTAGAGTGTTTTGGGTTTCAGATGATGGTGAATTAAATATTTCAACAGTTACTTCTTTAATTCTTAGAATGTCTTTTGCGAATCTGGCAACTTCATTTGGGTGAAAAAGTAATTGATCTTTTTGATCGCTTCTAAATTCAGTGTTTAATTTTTTTGGATTAAATGGTGGATTAAGATTCCTAGTGTCAGTATTTGTATACCTATATACAGAAGCTCTGGATCTGTTCAATGTTTTTTGAACTTCGTCGATAGTTAATAATGAATCACCTGAGTTGGATACTGTATTCAATTCTTTAACTACTGATTCCTCTGCTCTTCCATTAGTGCCTGAATTTACTGACCCGTTGAACATTGCTAAAGAATGCGTCTAGATAAATATGTGAGAGAAGCTAGCAGATCTATCAATTTATAACCAGGTACATTTGAACACTTTATAAAAACAACATGATTCCCGCACAATCTATGTAGTTCTTCTTCTGGTTACACTCAAAGTATTAACCTCAAAAGGGACTTACATTTTAGGCCTATGCGCGTCTCCCGCCTAATGCTGAACACTCTTAGAGACGTCCCTGCGGAAGCCGATATCATTTCACATCAATTGCTTCTAAGAGGAGGTTTCATTAGACGAGTAACTGGAGGTATTTATGCTTACATGCCATTACTCTGGAAAGTTTTAAAAAAAATAACATTAATTGTTGAAGAAGAATTGACAAATAAAGGCTGCTTACAAACTCTTCTACCTCAACTCCAGCCTTCAGAAATATGGGAAAAAAGCGGAAGATGGAAACCTTACACAGAAGGAGAAGGTATTATGTTTAGCTTAAAAGATAGACAAGGCAAAGAGCTTGGGCTGGGGCCAACTCATGAGGAAGTAATTACTCAAATAATTTCTCAAACTATTCATTCTTACAAACAATTACCAATAAATATATTCCAAATTCAAACTAAGTTTAGAGATGAAATCAGGCCAAGATTTGGATTAATGAGAAGCAGAGAATTCATCATGAAGGATGCATACTCATTTCATACAAATGTGGATGATCTTCAATCAACTTACCTAGAAATGAAAAATGCCTATGAAAATATATTTACAAAGTGTGGGTTAAATTTTGTTTGTGTTGACGCAGATAGCGGAGCAATTGGAGGTGCTGCTTCTCAAGAGTTTATGGTTACAGCAGACTCAGGAGAAGATTTAATTCTTATAAGTACAGATGGCAAATATGCTGCCAATCAGGAAAAAGCCGTTTCAATTATAGGAGAAGGTAAATCATTAGATATCAAAAAACCATCGATAATCAAGACTCCTAACCAAAAGACCATAGAGGAATTATGCAACTATAATAATTTTCACCCTAGTCAAGTTATAAAAGTTCTAGCTTATATAGCGACTACTGATAACAGTAAAAAATACCCCATTCTTGTTAGTATAAGAGGTGATCAGGAAGTTAATGATATAAAACTTTCAAATGAAGTGTCCAAAGAATTAAACCAGAATGTATTAGAAATCAGATCCATTTCTGATGAAGATATAAAAAAAGAAGGTATTACTAATTTCCCATTTGGGTTTATAGGGCCAGACTTAGATGACAATTTACTTTCGAAAGCAAATGTATGGGAAAAGAAATTCATAAGGCTTTCTGACTTTTCCGTGAGAGATATAAAGAGTTTTATATGCGGAAATAATATCAAGGACGAACATAGAATTTTTTATAACTGGGATTTAATTAATACTCAAAACTTGATATGTGATATAAGAAAAGCTAAAACTGGAGATAGATGTATACATGATAAAAATCAAACGTTAAAGGAATGTAGAGGTATTGAAATAGGACATATTTTTCAATTAGGTACAAAATATTCAAAATCATTAAATGCTACTTTCACCAACGATAAAGGGATAGAAGACCCATTTTGGATGGGATGCTACGGCATTGGTATTTCCAGGTTGGCCCAAGCAGCAGTAGAACAAAATCACGATGATTTAGGTATTACTTGGCCCGTATCAATTGCCCCTTTTGATGTAATAATTATTGTTGCCAATATAAAAAATAATGAGCAAACATGTTTAGCTGAAGATATCTACCAAAAGTTAATAGAAAGTGGAGTTGATGCACTAATTGACGACAGAGATGAAAGAGCTGGAATAAAATTTAAAGATGCAGACCTCATTGGTATCCCTTGGAGAATAGTTTCTGGTAGAGAAGCTAATTCTGGACTAGTTGAATTACACAATAGGAAAACAAGAATCACAGAATCATTAGATCTAACATCTGTTTTACAAAAACTTTCAGAAGAATTTAATACTAAAAAACTATAAATCGAGCCCAAGGGACTCTAGAGTCTCTAATAATTGCTAAAAAACAATGATCTCTGCCTTTCATCACCTCTCAAACAGGATGATGAGGGCAGCTTTGGCTTTATGCCTTGGCTTCTGCCTCATATTCTGTCAATTCACTTCCGAAGTGAATGCAGCTAAAACATTCATGACTGGAGATTTTGCTAAAGACACAATCTCAGTCTCTACAACTTTAAAAGAAACAATAACTTTACCTAAAGAAGAGAAAGGGCTTTCAGAGGCAGAAAAAGAAGCTGTTTTCCTAATCAGCGATTACATTTCAAGATATAGAAATCGATCTCAAGTAAATACCTCCACGACCTTTACAACAATGCAAACCGCATTAAACGCATTATCAGGTCATTACAAAACTTTCGCAAACAGACCAGTTCCGGAGACTCTCAAAGAGAGGCTGAATAAAGAACTATCTAAAGCAGAAAAATTGGCAGTTAGAGATAATTAAAGATAATCTTTAATTCATTTCTTTGACTCGGGGTAGGGCTATCTGCAAAATTAAATCGGTTTCGAGGCGAATTTTATTCCTTGGCAAATGTTGTAGTCATAGGCGCACAGTGGGGTGATGAAGGTAAAGGCAAAATCACCGATTTGCTCAGTCGCTCCGCAGATGTAGTTGTTCGCTATCAAGGTGGTGTCAATGCTGGACATACTATCGTTGTAGAGGACAAAGTTCTCAAATTGCATTTAATACCATCTGGGATTTTGTATCCAGATACAATCTGTCTTATTGGATCAGGAACAGTTGTTGATCCAAAAGTAATGATTAAAGAAATAAAAATGCTCAAAGATAATGATATTGATATTTCTGGACTAAAACTTGCGTCAACTGCACATGTGACGATGCCATATCATCGTCTTCTTGACATGGCCATGGAACAAAAAAGAGGCCTGAAAAAAATCGGAACTACTGGAAGAGGAATTGGACCAACTTATGCTGACAAATCTCAAAGGAATGGGATCAGAATTATTGATCTTTTGAGCAGAGAAAAGCTTCAAGAGCGCTTAAAGGTTCCTTTAGCAGAGAAGAATGGATTGCTTCAGAAGATTTATGGAATTGAACCATTAATTCTTGATGAAATAATTGAAGAATATCTTGACTACGGAAAACAACTAAAAATTCATATTGTTGACTGCAATAGAACTATTCATCAAGCAGCTAAAAAGAAGAAAAATATCTTGTTTGAAGGGGCTCAAGGAACTCTTTTAGATCTTGATCACGGCACTTATCCTTATGTAACTTCATCTAACCCAGTGTCAGGGGGAGCCTGTATAGGTGCAGGAGTGGGTCCTACTCTTATAGACAGAGTTATTGGCGTTGCTAAAGCGTATACAACCAGAGTTGGAGAGGGTCCCTTCCCCACTGAATTGCTAGGAAGGATTAATGATCAACTTTGTGATAAAGGAGGTGAGTTTGGAACAACTACAGGAAGAAGAAGAAGATGTGGTTGGTTTGATGGGGTAATTGGCAAATACGCAGTGGAAGTAAATGGATTAGATTGTCTTGCTATTACTAAATTAGATGTTTTAGATGAACTTGATGAAATTCAAATATGTGTCGCATATGAATTAAATGGTAAAAGAATTGATTATTTTCCAAGTAGTGTTGAAGATTTTCAAAAATGCACTCCGATTTTCAAAAAGCTCCCTGGATGGAGATGCTCTACAGAAAGTTGTCGTCGCCTAGAAGATCTCCCCCCTGCAGCAATGAGTTACTTAAGATTCCTTGCTGAACTAATGGAAGTTCCGATAGCGATAGTTTCTTTAGGAGCCAACAGAGATCAAACGATTGTTATTGAGGATCCAATTCATGGACCGAAAAGAGCTTTACTGAATTCTTAGGAATCGAAAAACCCAACTTTAAATTATTCAAATTAATATGATGACAAACGAAACAAACGATCCTTCTATTGATGTTGTAGGCATTGGGAACGCAATAGTAGACGTATTAACAACAACAGATGATGCTCTCCTTGAAAAATTATCTTTCGACAAAGGTTCAATGACCTTGATTGATGAAAATAAAGCCAAAGAACTATATAAAATATCTACCAATGGAATTCAGAAATCTGGGGGTTCTGTTGCTAATTCATTAGCATGTATAGCTCAGTTAGGAGGGAAGGCATCTTTCATAGGAAGAGTACGAAATGACAAGCTTGGAGAAATCTTTAAAGAAGAAATTTCAAGAACTGGGACTATTTTCAAGACTCCACCTGCTTCAGTGGGCCCCTCAACAGCTCAATGCCTAATTTTCGTCACGCCAGACGCTCAGAGAACAATGTGCACTTACTTGGGCGCTTCAGTTCTACTAGAACCTAAAGATCTCGACCTCTCAGCGGTCAGGGAATCTAAAATACTTTATTTAGAAGGCTACCTTTGGGACAATCCAGCTGCTAAGAATGCATTTATTAAAGCTGCAGAAATAGCACAAAAGGCAGGTAGAAAAGTTGCATTATCTCTTTCTGATTCATTTTGCGTAAACAGACATCGCGAAAGTTTTTTAAACTTAGTTGAAGATCACATAGATGTATTATTTGCCAATGAAAGCGAAATAACATCGTTATATCAAACTTCCAATCTAAATTTAGCAATAGAAAAATTGAAAGAAAAATGCGAGCTTGCTGCAATTACATTAGGCAAAAATGGTTCGATTCTAATTTCAAAAGGCAAAGAAATTCCTATAGAACCTTTCATGCTAGGAAAGGCTATTGATACTACAGGTGCTGGAGATCTTTATGCTGGAGGTTTTTTAAAAGGGCTTTCGGATGGCTTGAGTCCAGTTGTTTCTGCAAAAATTGGATCTATTTGCGCAGGACAAATAGTTACAGAATTAGGTTCTCGATCAAATACTGACCTTTTAAATTTGATTAACTCACATTTAAATCTCTAAGCAATTAATACTCAAAGAGAATTTACCCAAGAACAGTAATCTTTATTGGCGGATACGGGGAAATATATTATTTCTGGCAATTCATAACTATGATTTGCAGATATCTTATTACAAACCTTATTTATATTTTCCTCCTTACACTTAATAATTAATTGTACTTCTTTTGATTGATTGATTTCTCCTTTCCACCAAAATTTTGATTCAATATTTTTAAAGTTTACGCAGGGTATTAATTTCTCGTCTAAAAGTAAATTAGCTATTTTAAATGCATTTTTTTTATCTATTTCAGTAGTTATTATCAAATAAATTAATTGATTAAAATTAGAATCACTCATGATTTATTAATGATTTCTATTCCATATTAATCGATTTTAACCTTTTCAGTAAGTCCTCGTAATTATCTATTGAATTAATATATTGAATCTCATTGGGTCTCTTCAGCAACCAAAGATCAATACCCATACTTGAACAAATTTGGTGCCATAACATTTCATTCATTCCTCCAGATTGCCTACAAACGACACCATCAATATCCCATTTCCTAATAAGTGCTTTCTCAATTTGTCCCTCACTAGATACGGAGGGATTTAAAACTGCAAAATTTGTTTTGAGAATTGATGAAGACAAAGTTTTTTTTATACTCTCTGGATTCGATAAAACTCTTGCATAAACATTAGCCCCTAAATCTCTTGCGAAAATAAGAGCTTCCTGAAGGTGTCTTACACCTAAAGCAAACAAAATAGATTTATTTCTCAAGTTATAACAACCCAAATCACTAAACTTTTTTATTAAAAATGCATTTGAAATATTATCTATTGGTCTTTCATATCTTATAAATGGCTGTTCAAGCTCCTTACAAATTTTTAAAATAGTAGGTGTAATTTTTGTAGCGAATGGATGAGTAAGGTCAATAACACAATGAAATCCAATCTGATTATTTCTTGCATTTAGAATGACACTTCGGATTTCGTCTTCACTCATTAAAGCACCAACTAATATTTTCTCTATATTTAGTTTTTCATAAGGAATTGAAGCTCTATCTGATACTACGCTCACAGTAATTTTCCAGCCTTCTTTCAATAAAGACTTAGCAAATATATAACCTTCGCCAGTTCCTGTTAACAACCAAAGATGAGACTGGCATTTTTTCCTTATATCGATCAAGATAAACCTCAATAACTAAAGGAATAAAAATGAACCATTGTATGCTTGAGGTTCTGGTAAAGAAGGCTCCAACAATTCGCTTTACTCAAGACAACAAAACGCCACTAGCTGAAATAGAGGCTGAATTTGATAGCCTCCGTGCAGACGCCCCTCCAAGCACAATTAAAGTCATTGGTTGGGGAAAATTAGCAGAAGAGCTGCAAAACACAGTTCAAGTTAATACTAAATTAGTAATAGAAGGACGCCTTAGAATGAATTCTGTTCCCCGACAAGATGGTACTAAAGAAAAGCGAGCTGAATTTACCCTTTCGAGAATTCACCCCTTCTCAACTAAAAAAGCTGTTTCATCAATTCCTTCCAAAACCCAGGAAAATCAACAATTGGCTTCTAATACTTCTCTAAATAACGAAGGTGTCAAATGGGATAGCTCACCATTAATTCCTGATACCGATGACATTCCATTCTGAAATAGATCAACAATTTTCCTCAATGTATTCTGTAGCTCTCGTTAAGAGTTGACCTAATTCTCTCTCCAACGCAGCCAGGTCAGGTCTAAATTCAGGCCAACTACCCTTATCTAATTGTTCAAGGATCCAAGTCCGATCCTTGTTTAATTTTTCAACAAGCTCAGTTAATTCAGAAAATTGTTTTTTTTGTGAGGCCATAATTAGTGTCTCCTTAAAACCCAATTTCCCCAGATTTTAGCCAAAATTACACTCATGAATAAACTTCTTTCACCGGGGAATCTCATCACTATCGGCGGAGCCTCCCTTTCATTAATAGGTTTAACAGCCTATTTCACTGATGCGACAAATCTCAGTGTCCCAACTTTTTTCTATGGAGTTCCAATTTTTCTAATTGGCATATCACTTAAAACTACTGAAGTTCCTCCAGCTTCTAGAATAGTTTCTGCTGATAAGTTCGCATCAGAAAGAAATAAAGGTCCAGAAGAACTAGGCAAACTAATTCAAGATGTAACCAGATGGCGATATGGGCAATCTTGCCAGCTTGAATCGTCTCTAAGAGTTTTAAAGCTTTGGGATATAGACAATCCACCCCAACTTATAGAAATAGAAGAATTAGTTAAAGATGGTAACTACGGAATACGAATGAGATTTGAAATGGCTGGTGTTCCTTTAGAAAGATGGAATAATCAAAAAGAACGTCTAGGGAGATTCTTTGCTAAAGGTTTATACGCTGAATTATTTTGTCCCACATCTGGTGAAATTGATTTAACCCTACTTCCGCTAAAACAAGAAGAAAGCTTACAAGAAAATGAATAAAGAAGAGAAACAAACTAATTCAGGAACAAGCCTTAATAAACCTTTTATGGACGAAGACTCAATGAGAGTTTCTGTCTTGAGTGAAGCTCTTCCTTACATTCAGCGTTTTGAGAATAAACGGATTGTAATAAAATACGGAGGTTCAGCCATGGTCGACAAAACGCTTCAGAATGCAGTATTAAGAGATATAGCTCTTCTTTCATCTGTTGGCGTACAAATAGTAGTCGTTCATGGTGGAGGACCAGAAATTAACCAATGGTTAAAAAAATTAGGAATAAAACCCGTTTTCCTTGATGGTTTACGTATTACAGATACCGAAACCATGGACGTTGTAGAAATGGTTCTGGCAGGAAGAGTTAATAAACAAATAGTCAGCGGAATTAATAATCATGGAAGCTTAGCTGTAGGTCTATGTGGAATAGATGGGGCATTAATTGAAGCACGAACTCTTGGAGGTGGAACTCATGGCCTGGTTGGAGAAGTTGCGAAAGTAAATACAAAACTACTAACCCCCCTTCTCGACGAAGGCTACGTTCCAGTTATTTCTAGTGTTGCTAACTCTAGTGACGGAAGATCACACAATATTAATGCTGATACTGTTGCAGGGGAACTTGCAGCAGCATTAGGCGCCGAGAAACTAATACTTTTGACAGACACTCCTGGGATTTTAAGGAATGAAAATGATCCTTCTTCATTAATTGAGAAGATTCGTCTATCAGAAGCCAGAGAATTAATAGATCAAGAGATAGTTAAAAAAGGTATGAGACCTAAAGTAGAATGTTGCATCCGCTCGCTAGCTCAAGGTGTGAATGCTGCACACATTATTGATGGAAGAACTCCTCATGCGCTTCTCTTAGAAGTTTTTACTGATTCAGGAATTGGAACAATGGTTATGGGTAGAGGTTAAAATGTCAAATTCAGCTTCGGCTAAACAAGCTGCTGAAGCTGCCCTTGATAAAGGTGATTATAATCTTTGTATAAAAATAATAGACCCTTTACTTTTATCCTACTCAGCAGCGACATCGATTGGAGCACAACTAAGGCTCATCAAAGTCACTGCACACATAGGTAAGGGTGAGGAACAAAAAGCAATTGATATGTGTCAAATGCTAAGTAATAACAAAGACGCGACTATTCGACAACAAGCCAAACAACTCCTATCAATACTTGATGCACCGTCTTTACCCAGACCATCAAACTGGTCTGTAAAAATCCCCAAAATAGAGATGGAGCCATCTCTAAAATCCTCATTTAGACAAACGAAGAGGCAAAAGGAAAAAGTTAATCATCCTCCAACTGGTCCAACAAAAAATTTGGATTTTGGATTTTCAATAATAACTATTTTAATTATTTCGTTAATAACCTTTCTTTTGAGTGGTTGCGTTGATATATCAACAAACTTGAGTGTAACTGGTTCAGATCGACTAAAAATTTCTCTTGATATAGATAGTATTTCTGATAAATCAATTCCATGGCAAATAGAATTCGCAGATAACCTTGCTAAAGAACATAGTATTTTAAAAAATCAAACCAAAGGAAATAAACAGCATTTTGAAGCACCCACCATTCGCATTGAAGAAGGAAATGAATTACTTAAACAAATAGCTTCGGTAGCCTCAAAGACAAGCGGCTTCAACATAAATAAACCTGAAATAATTACAACTAATAGAAACTGGATAATTGGCACCAGGCAAAATTTAAAAATTTATTTTGATCTCAGAGATCTCCCAAAAATTCCTGGGTTAAAATTAAATCTAATCATGCATGACATTAGTTATAAAAATAAATTTAAAACCAAACCTCAAGAACCTACCCTTAAAAAAGGTTTAACGTTCTTGAATCTGGAAATTGGACAGATTAATCAATTGGAGGTTTCCTATTGGAAATGGAACCTAATTTCAGTTGGTATTATATTAATTATTTCTCTAACTTTAATAAGTATATTCCTTCAAACATTTCGTCTTAAGATGGGATTCGGCTTCCCTGAACTGCCCCCATAATAATTCTTAAAGTCTCATAAATTTAGTGGATCAGGATCAATAGCAAGACTCACTCCTTTTGGTAAAGCTTCCCACAATTCACGTCCATGGGGAAGTGGAATTCGACTTAATTCAGGACCGTACAAAAGCAGTTGCCAACGGCTCTTACCTGCAACCCTCTCAACTAATGCAGGTGCTGGACCGATCAATTTCCAACCTTTTTGACTACAATTATTTCTAATTTTAGATGAGACGTTAAAGGCTCCATTTGATGTCATTTCTGATGATTCACCTGAGAATCTTAATAAACAGGCACGAGTATATGGAACCATAGAAGCTTCTTTTCTAATTTTTTCTTCTTTTTTGAGAAATTCTTCGTACCTTCCATCTATCAAATGAAGAACCACCGGGTGATCAGGACAATAAGTTTGCACTACCACCTTCCCAGATTGCTCACCTCGTCCTGCACGACCGGCTAATTGCATAAACAGCTGAAGAGTTTCCTCCGTAGCCATTAAATCAGGACGATGCAATAAACCATCCGCTGCCAAGACAACAGCAAGAGTAACTTTTGGTAGATCCATGCCCTTAGAGAGCATCTGAGTGCCTACTAAAATATCAGCATCACCATTAGCAAATTTTTCTAGCAATAATCTATGCCCATCACGGCCTCTAGTTGTATCCCGATCAAACCTTAATAAACTTATTCCCTCTAGTTCTCGTTCTAAATGATCCATAACTCTTTGCGTTCCAGTCCCAAATGGTTTAAAAGCATTCGAACCACATTCTCCACATTTATCATTAATTTTCGAACGAAAACCACACCAATGACAACGTAGCCATTGATTTCCCTCTTTTGAACGATGTACAGTTAGTGCAACATCACAATATGGACATTGGACAACCTCACCACAACTACGACAACTTAAAAAACTGCTATATCCACGTCTAGGTACTAAAATGATCGCTTGATTCCCATTCTTTTTTAAACTTAAAAGTTGTTGTTTTAAATATCTACTTATCAAGCTTCTATTACCAATAGCTAATTCTTCACGCATATCTACAACATTAACTGATGGTAATTTACGATTTGAAATTCGTCGAGTTAATTTTGCAAGAACAATATTGCCGTTGGGTTCTATATTCTTCCATACAGTTAAAGATGGTGTTGCTGTTCCAAGTATGACTTTAGCTCCTATTTTTTTCGCTCTATGAATTGCTAAATCTCTTGCATGGTAACAAGGCATAGGAGACTCCTGTTTATAAGAGCTATCATGTTCTTCATCAAGAACTATCAATCCTAAGTTAGATAATGGAAGAAAAATTG
>Ga0208261_1000240_pt1 | contig 22957 bp, 26 predicted proteins | sample Knorr_S7_td_DCM__FD_185595 | JGI IMG/M metagenome (GOLD analysis project Ga0208261, IMG submission 185595) | Marine microbial communities from Southern Atlantic Ocean transect - Knorr_S7_td_DCM_ad_131m_LV_B (SPAdes) (version 3) | ecosystem: Environmental > Aquatic > Marine > Oceanic | place...
GAAATTTTAATTTCAGGTTTAAGAGAGTTTTTAGCAAAAGGAAGGATTAAACTTCCTGTATCAAATTTAGCAAAAGCCAAAACTTTTTTACAAATGTTTGCGATTTCAGCTTTATTAACTGGGGAAACTGGAAATAGAATAATTAATTTTCAAGATTACAATGCTCAAACAATTGGAATAATTTTACTGTGGTTATCAGCTTTTTTAACTTTATATACTGGATACGAATACCTTAGAAAAGGTATAGATCATGCTATATCTGAGGATGAAAAAAATTAGGCTGCTCTTTTTTTTCTAACTAATTTTTCATAACTTGCTGATAAATCTAAAATAAGATTACAAACCTTGTAATTGTGATCGGCTATTTTTGAAATAGGAGTAACTTCAGCCGCTGTACCTGTCAAAAAACTTCCTTCAAAACTAGAGAGTTCTTCAGGTAAAATCTTTCTTTCATTAATTTTAATATTTTTAGATTTTGCTATTTCAATTACAGTTCTTCTAGTTATTCCATCCAAAAAGCAGTCAGGTGTTGGTGTATGTAACTCGCCATTTTTATCTTTAAAAAATATATTTGCACCTGTTGCTTCAGCAACATTTCCTTCATGATCAAGCATCAGTGAGTCGGTATAACCTTGTTTCTCTGCTTCATGCTTTGAAAGTGTGCAGATCATATACAATCCTGAAGCTTTTGTATCCCAAGGAATTGTATTTGGTGCTGGTCTTCGCCATTTAGAAATATTTAATTTAATACCTTCAGTTTTCAATTTAGGATCAAAATAAGTTCCCCATTCCCAACTTGCTATTGCCACATGTATTTTGGTTTGTTGAGCAGAAACTGCCATCATTTCACTTCCACGCCAAGCTAAAGGTCTGACATAACCATTTTGAACATTTTGGGTTGATACAGTTTTTTTTATAGCATTGTTTATTTCTTCATTTGAATAAGGAATTTTAATATCCATTCTTTTTGCAGAGTGAAAAAGTCTTTCTGTGTGTTCTTCTAATTTAAAAACTTCTCCATCGTAAACTCTAAGACCTTCAAAAACACAACTTGCATAATGTAGTCCATGACTCAAAACATGCAATTTTACATCTTGCCAATTTACAAGTTCGTTATTGTACCAAATTTTTCCTTCTCTTTTATCGTAGGGTATCATTAGATTGTTTTTTTTTAAAAAATATATTTGTATATATAATATGTCAATATAACTTACCAATATGAAAAAACTTTTATATTTAAAAGATCACGAATTAAAACAATATATTGAAAAAATATTCATGGGATACAGAGAGACTGTATCAGATGCCAAAATAATATTAGATAAATATTCAATTGGAGTAGCACATAATAAAGTGCTGCATCTGGTATCATTATACGATGGGATAACAATTTCTGAACTTCTTAAAAAATTAAAAGTAACAAAACAGAGCTTAAATAGGGTTTTGAAAGATTTAAATAAACTAAATGCTATAATTTATAAAAAAGATCAACACGATACGAGGATAAAACATGTATTTTTAACAGAAGATGGAATAAAATTATCTAATGAAATTTTTTCAGTCCAAAAAAAAAGATTTTATAAGGCATTTCTAAATTCTGACTCTAACGAAGTAATTAGTTTTGATAATGTTTTAAAGAAAATAATAAATGAAAAATTATAAGGCTCATATTTTAGTTGTAGATGATGATGATGGAATTAGAGAATTAGTAAAACAATATTTAAACCAGAATGAATATCTTGTTACTACCGCAAAAAATGCTGAGGATGCCTCAGATAAAGTAAAAATAATTAAATTTGATCTAATTGTTTTAGATATAATGATGCCTGGTAAAAGTGGATTAGAATTTACTTTCGAAAATAAAAAAAAACTGGATACTCCAATTATATTATTAACAGCAAAAGGTGAAGCTTCAGATCGTGTTGAAGGATTAGAAATTGGGGCAGATGACTACTTGCCTAAACCTTTTGAACCAAAAGAATTAATATTAAGAATTAACAATATTTTAAATAAGACAAAAAAAGAAGATTCTAAAAGAGTAATTTCTTTTGGAAGTATTAAAATAGATTTGAATAAATTATTTATTTATAGAAATGAACAAGCATTAAAAATAAATAATACAGAAAAAATTATTATGGAAAAAATGATCAATTCACCTGGTAAAATTTTTAAAAGAGAAGAAATAGGAAACTTAATAGATTTAGATAAAGAGCGATCTATAGATGTAATAATTACAAGATTAAGAAAAAAAATTGAAGAAAATCCAAAGAGTCCAAAATATTTACAAACCATTAGAGGAGAAGGTTATGTTTTATGGATTGAGTAAATACATTAAGAATTTACTTCCAAAAAGATTATTTTATAGAGGGCTTTTAATTGTAGCAATTCCTATAATTGTTCTACAAATGACAATAACTTTGGTTTTCTTTGACAGCTTATGGATCAAAACCAATGCTGGAATGACTAGAGCATTAGTTTCAGAAGTTAAAACTTTTATCGACGCATATGACAACGACGAAACAAACAAAGATTTTATTATAATTTTATTTAAAGACCACCTAGGCTTTAATATAAAATATGAACCTGAAAAAATATTACCAAAAAAAGTTCCTGAAAGATGGTTTAGCCCAATTGATAGATCTTTAAGAAGAGAGCTTAAATCAAAAAATTTAAGCTACTGGTTTGATGCTACAAATTTTAAAGATGTTATCGATTTAAAAATTGGATATTCCAAAGGATATTTCCAATTTTACATACCCAAAGATAGACTGACAAGTAGTTCTGCTAGACTTTTTGGATTATGGATTACTGTTCCAGCAATATTAATGATAACAATTGCCATTATATTTTTAAAAAATCAAACAAGACCTTTAACTAAACTTGCGGAAGCTTCAGAAAGATTTGGAAGAGGTGAAGACATTGAAGAATTTAGACCTTCGGGTGCATTAGAAATAAGAAAAGCTGGTTTAGAGTTTGATAAAATGAGAAAAAGAATTCTTCGACATTTAAATCAAAGATCAGAAATGTTATCAGGAATTAGTCATGATTTGAGAACCCCACTGACTAGAATTAAGCTTCAGCTTGAAATGATAAAAGATAAGAATTTGTCTAATAAATTATCTATGGATGTTGATGAGATGGAAAAAATGTTAAATGAATATCTTCAATTTACAAGTACAGGAGCAAAAGAAAAAACAGAAAATTTTGATTTATCTGAACTTGTAGATATTATTATAAATAAGTATGAAAATACTAATATTTCAAAAAATTTTGATAAAAAAATATATTTTAATGGAAGAAAAACCTCAATTAAGCGATGTATTAATAACTTAATAGATAATTCAATCAAATATGGAAATAAAATAAACACAACTATTGAAAAAGAAAAATCAAATATAATAATATTAGTAGAAGATGATGGTCCAGGAATACCTGAAACTGAGTACGAAAATATTATTAAACCATTTTATAAAATAGACAAAAGTAGATCAGAAACTAAATCAAGTGTTGGTCTTGGATTATCAATTTCTTCAGATATTGTAAAATCACATGGTGGAGATATATATTTTGAAAAATCAAATCTTGGAGGATTAAAAGTAAAAATTACTTTGCCCGTTTAGTTTTTTTAGATTTTTTTTTATTTAATAAATTTATTTTTTTTTCTAATAAATTTACTCTTTTATTCAAAATATCAAATTCCTCTTTGCTGACTAATTTCATTCGAAATATTATTTCATCTCTTTTTGATTTTAATATATTTAATATTTCATCACTTAAATCTTTATAATTTAACAACCCCTGTTCTATAAGTTTTGCAAATTTATCGAGCACAAATCTTGATTTTGACATAATAATTAATTAACAAAAATAAATATTATACTTATAATAAAATTTAATAATGTTTATCAATAATTTTGATCCTGTTGTATTTCAAGTCTTTTCTTTTGAAGTTAGATGGTATTCTTTGGCATATATAATCGGGCTTATATTTGGTTGGGTATATTGCAACAAATTTTTAATAAAAGATCAAAATATAAAAAAATTATTTGATGATTATATTACTTATTTAATAATCGGAATAATAATTGGAGGTAGATTGGGTTATGTTCTTTTTTATAATCCATCATATTATTTAGAAAACTTAAATGAAATAATAATGATTTGGAATGGCGGGATGTCATTCCATGGTGCTGTAATTGGAATTTTGTTAACGACGATAATATTTTGTAAAAAACATAATCAAAATACTTTTTATTTTTTAGATTTAGTTGCATTAACTGCTCCAGTAGGAATATTTTTTGGTAGAATTGCAAACTTTATTAACTCAGAATTATATGGAAGAGAAACTGATTTAGTTTGGTCAGTAAAGTTTATTAAAGTAGACGAATTAAATAGACATCCATCTCAAATTTATGAAGCAATTTTTGAAGGAATTATTTTATTAATTCTTTTACATATTTTTAAAAAATTTTTGTTAATTAAAAATGGATTAATCTCCGCATTATTTTTAATTTTTTATTCTATATTTAGATTTTTTATTGAGTTTACTCGCGAACCTGACACACATATTGGATTACTCATCTTTAATATGACTTTAGGTCAGATTATAAGTTTATTATTTTTTTTCACTGGAATAATTTTATTTTACAAAAAATATGATTTTAAAACAAAATAGTAAAATTCCTTTAGATAGATTTATTCATAAAGCTTTGTATGAAAAAAATAAAGGATACTATATGAATAATAACCCCTTTGGAATTGAAGGTGATTTTATAACTTCACCCAATATATCAATTATGTTTTCAGAGATGATATCAATTTGGCTTATTTCCTTTTGGGAAAAAATTGGTAGACCAAAAAATTTGAACATCATTGAACTTGGTGCGGGCAATGGGGAAATGATGCTTCAAATTATAAATACAACAAATAATTTTGAAGACTTTAGATCTAGTTCTAATTTTTTTATTTATGAAAAAAGTCCATATTTGAAGAAATTACAAAAAAATAAAATTAAATTTAATAATATAAAATGGATAAATAATTTAAATAAAATTTCAAAATTTCCGTCTATTTTTATTGCAAATGAATTTTTTGATTCACTTCCAATTAAACAATTTATAAAGAAAAAGAATAATTGGTTTGAAAAATATATAATTAATGAGAAACATTCTTTGAAATTTTTTGAAAAAAAAATAAAAAAAAAAATTATAGAAAAACTAATTGATCAAAAGATTCCGAAATATCAAAAATTTATAGAATATTCGCCTATAGCAAATAAAAAGTTAATAACTATTTCAAAAATTATTAAAAAATATAATGGAGGTATCCTAATAATTGACTATGGATATGAAGATAAAAGAATGTTTGACACTTTACAAAGTGTTAAGAAGCATAAAAAAAATTCATTTTTAAACAATATTTATAAAGCTGATATTACTCATCTATTAAACTTCAGTTTTTTTAAAAAAAAGGCAAAAGATTTAAAATTTGATTCAGTAAAGTTAACAACACAAAGAGATTTTTTATTAAAAATGGGAATATTAGAAAGAGCTGAAATAATAAGTAAAAATCTATCTTTTAATAAAAAGTCTAATGTATATTTTAGAGTTAAAAGATTAATAGATAAAAATCAAATGGGAACACTGTTTAAAGTTTTGTTTGCAACAAAAAAAAAGAATAATTTTAATTTAGGATTTTAATGATTAAATCAAAGTTAATTAAAAAATACAAAAATATATCTCATGGTTTTTTTAATAGACAAGGAGGTTTTTCAAATGGAATTTATCAAAGTTTAAATTGTGGAATTGGATCAAAAGATAAAAGGAATAATATACTTAGAAATATAAAAAAAGTTTGTAACAAAATTGAGTGCAAAAAAGACAATTTAATTTTACTGAATCAAATACATAGCAATAAAGTTCATTTAGTTAATAAAATTTCTAAAAAAAAATATATTGGAGATTCAATGATTACATACAAAAAAAATTTTGCTTTAGGGATATTAACTGCAGATTGTGCCCCTGTGTTTATATTTGATCCCAATAAGAGTGTAATAGCCGCGATACATGCTGGTTGGAAAGGTGCATATAAAAAAATTATTTATAAAACTATTTATAAGTTAAAAAAAAAAGGAAGTGAGATAAATAATTTAATTGCAGTTATTGGACCTTGTATTGCAAAAGAAAATTATGAAGTTAAGAAAGATTTTTTAAATAAATTTATTAAGCAAAATCAAAAAAATAAGCGTTTTTTCAATTTCAATAAAGATCAGATATTTTTTAGTTTAAAGGATTATATCAAAGGCCAACTGAAAGAAATAGGAGTCAAAAATATAGAAATAATTGATAAAGATACTTATTTAAAGAAAAATAAATTTTTTAGTTCAAGATGGTCTTTAAAAAATAATAATTATGATTATGGTAGAAATATATCTGTAATTATGATTAAATGAAATATTCTAAAAAATGAAAATTCTCACTGGAAATAGCAATAAAGTTCTAAGTGATAAAATATCAAAATATCTTAAAAATAGGTTGGTTAATTCTAGTATTAAAAAATTCGCTGATGGAGAAATTTATATTGAAATAAATGAAAATATAAGAGGTAATAGTATTTTTATTATTCAATCTATTTCATCACCTGCAAATGATAATTTAATGGAACTTCTTATTTGTATAGATGCATTAAAAAGATCGTCTGCTAAAAATATAACGGCTGTAATTCCTTATTTTGGTTATGCGAGACAGGACCGTAAAGTGGTTCCTAGAACATCTATATCTGCAAAACTTGTTTCAAATTTGATTACAAAGGCAGGTGCAGATAGAATTGTAACAGTTGACCTTCACGCAGGACAAATACAAGGATTTTTTGATATTCCAGTTGATAACCTTTTTGCAACTCCAATTTTTTCAAGACATATTAAAAAAAAAATTAAAAGTAAAAATTTAATATGTGTGGCTCCAGATGTCGGTGGAGTTGAAAGAGCCAGAGCATTAGGAAGAAAATTGGATGTTGGTCTCGCTATAATTGACAAAAGAAGACCAACACCAGGCAAATCTCAGGTTATGAATGTTATAGGTAACGTTAAGGGTAAAAGTTGTATAATAGTTGATGACATAATCGACTCTGGTGGTACTATTGTAAATGCAGCTGCCGCACTTATTAAAAGAGGTGCAAAAGAAGTTCATGTTTATGTAACTCATGGAGTTTTGTCTGGAGAATCTGTAGAAAAAATTAAAAAATCGAAAATTAAAAATTTAGTAGTGACTGATACAATAAACAACTCTGATAAAGTTAAAAAATCAAGAAATATAGAGGTATTATCTATATCTAATTTGTTAGCAGAAGCGATGAGAAGGATTTCGAATTCTACTTCTGTATCTGATTTATTTAAATAATTCTTGTAAAATTAAGATTCATCAGTTAAAAAGCTCAATTTTATGAGTTTAATTCAAGCAACAATTAGAGACACAAAAACTAAGGGCCAAATAAATACCTTAAGGAAAAGTGGAAATGTACCTGCTATTATTTATGGTGGAGAAAAAGAAAATGAAAAAGTTTCTCTTTCAAAAAAAGAAGTAAAAAATTTAATTAATAAAGAAAACTTTTTATCAAATGTAATTTCTATTATGTTAGAAGGTTCAGAACAAAAAGTTTTACCAAGAGAAATTACTTACGATATAATTTCTGACGAACCTATTCACGTAGATTTTTTAAGAGTGGTAAAAGGTGCAACAATTATTTTGGAAATACCAGTAAAATTTATAAACAATGATCTGTCTCCTGGATTAAAAAGAGGTGGTGTTTTAAATATTGTAAGAAGAAAAATAGAGTTAAAATGTCCTACAGAAAATATACCCACAGAACTAATCGTTGACTTAGATGGATTGGATATAGGCTCAAGTATAAAAATATCATCAATCAAATTACCTGAGAATGTGGCTCCAACAATTCAAGGTAGAGATTTTGTCGTTGCAACTGTAGCAGCTCCAACTGTAGTAAAAGAACCTGAAAAACCAGCTGAAGCAGAAGGTGAGGCAACAGAAGGGGCAGACGCAGCAGCAGCCGAAGGTGAAAATAAAACTGCCGAAGGTGAAGAAAAGAAACCTGAAGATAATAAATCTAAGGCAGAAGATAAATCTGCAACAGAAAAAAATAACAAATAATTGTGAGTATTTTTTAAGAAAAAAACTGTATGTTATTGTTTGTAGGTTTAGGAAATCCAACCCCTAATAGTCATAATAATAGACATAATATAGGCTTTAAAATAGTTGATGCAATAAATCTAAAATTTGGTCTTTCAAAACAAAAACCTAAATTTAAAGGATTGCTGACCACAGGAAACATAAGAGAGAGAAAAATATATGCTATAAAACCTCTCACATTTATGAATAATTCTGGGATTTGTATAAGGGAATTAATAGAATACTTCAAAATTGACGCTGAAGATGTAATAGTTTTTCATGATGACTTAGATGTTGAGTTTGGAAAAATAAAAGCAAAATTTGGAGGATCAAATGCTGGGCATAATGGAATAGCATCCATTGATAAATTTATTGGTAAAGAATATTCAAGAGTAAGAATAGGTATTGGAAAACCAAATGATAAAATAACAGCAGCTGATTATGTTTTAAATGACTTTAGCGATGATGAGAAAGAAAGCTTAGAAAAAATTACAAAAAATATAATTGATTCAATTTCTATTTTAATTGATAAAAAACTAGATCTATTCTCGAGCAAAGTTAATAATAGTTAAATGGGTTTTAAATGTGGGATAGTTGGTTTACCTAATGTTGGTAAATCAACTTTATTTAATGCATTAACAAATTCAAGTAAAGCACAAGCAGAAAACTTTCCATTTTGTACGATAGATCCGAACGTGGGTATAGTACCTGTAATAGATGAAAGATTAGATAAGTTAGTTTCTATTTCCAATTCAATAAAAAAAATTTATACTACTATTTCCTTTGTTGATATAGCTGGGCTAGTAAAAGGCGCGTCTAAAGGAGAAGGTTTAGGTAATAAATTTCTTTCACATATTAGAGAAGTTGATGCAATAGTTCATATGATTAGATGTTTTGATTCAGAAGATATTCAAAATGTAAATCAAGATGTAGATCCAATTAGAGATTTAGAAATTATCGAAACAGAAATGAAATTGGCAGATTTAGATTCAATTGAAAAAAGACTCGAAAAAAAAAATAAAAAAAAAATTGAAGACAAACAATATAAAATATTAGAAAAAGCTAAGGAATTGATCAATAATGATGAAGATCTTCAAATTTTACTTAATGATTTTGACAAGAAAGATATAGATCAATGTTCACTACTATCAATAAAACCTAAATTATATATATGTAATGTAGATGAACAAAGTATAGGCAAAGGTAATAAATACTCAGAGAATTTTATTAAAAAATGTGGTGATAAAAATACAATTATAGTTTCAGCTGAAATTGAAACGCAAATTAATCAGCTTGAAAATGATAGTGAAAAAAAAAATTATATGAAAATGATAAATATGAAAGAAACTGGATTAAATTATTTAATAAAAAAAGGTTATGAATTATTATCTCTTGAAACTTTTTTTACATCTGGCCCTGAAGAATCAAGAGCCTGGACAATAAAAAAAAATTGTACCGCTCCAAAAGCTGCATCGGAAATTCATACTGATTTTGAAAAAGGATTTATCAGAGCTGAAGCAGTTTCTTACAAAGATTTTATTGAAAATAAAGGCTGGATTAAATCAAAAGAATCTGGAAAGATGAGATTGGAAGGCAAGGATTATATTGTAAAGGACGGAGATATTTTAAACTTTAGATTCAACACGTGACCATATTTTTTTCATACTAAAATAAACTAGCAATGTTAAAATTATTAAGTAAACCAGAACTCTAAAACCAGTTTTATGTCTCTGCTCAAGATGAGGTTCTGCTGTCCACATTAAAAAAGTTACGACATCTTTAGACATTTGCTCAGTAGTTGCTTTAGTTCCGTCTGAATATTCTACCAAATCATCGCTTAATGGTGCTGCCATTTTAATTTTATTACCATACATATATTTATTATAATAAACTCCATCATCCAATTTTATATCTGTTGGAGGCTCTTCATATCCTAGTAATAAAGAATAAATATAATCTGCACCTCCTTTTCTTGCTTTAACTAAAACTGACATGTCTGGTGGATACGCTCCTCCATTAGCTGATTTTGCCTCTTCTTCATTTGCATAAGGCATAACAAATTTATCTGATAATTTTGCAGGTCTATTAAACATTTCTCCTGTGCTATCGGGGCCATCGATAACCTCAAAATTTGATGCTATTGCTTTGGCTTCTTCTTCAGAAAACTCGGGTCCACCTTTTTCCGATAAATTTCTATAACTTAGATGCTTTAAAGAATGACAAGAGGCACATACCTCATTATACACTTGGTATCCTCTTTGAAGAGAAGCTCTATCAAATTTTCCAAAGAAACTTTTAAAAGTCCAATCTACTTTTAAAAATTCGCTAGCTGGCTCTGCATACAATCTTTGACTACTAATGTTTAAAAGCAAAGATATTAAAATTAGTAATTTTAAATATTTTTTCACAAATTATTTTTTAAATTATTGTTATCTTTTGCTGTTGCCTGATTTGGAGAGCCTCCCAAAACTGGTTCAGTGATATTTAAAGGTAATTCTAGAGTTTTTTCTTTTGCTCCCAAAAATGGAAGAATAATTAAAAAATGTGCAAAATAATATACTGTTGCTACTCTAGCAATTAATAGATAGGTACCCTCTGCTGGCATTGCACCCATATATCCTAGCACTAAAACGTCAGCTACTAAAAACCAATAAAATTGTTTATAAATTGGTCTAAATATTGCTGATCTTACTTTTGATGTATCTAACCATGGTAAAATTACTAGTACAAATATAGCCGCAAACATTGCTATTACTCCTAATAATTTGTCAGGAACTGATCTTAAAATTGCATAGAAAGGAAGTAGATACCATTCTGGCACTATATGAGCAGGAGTTACTAACGGGTTAGCCTCTATATAATTATCAGCATGTCCAAGAATATTTGGAGAAAAGAATACAAAAAATGCAAATACAATTAGAAAAATTAGTAAAGCAAATAAATCTTTTATAACTATATAAGGGTGAAAAGGAACAGTATCCTTAGAGGGTTTTTTTATATCAATTCCTATTGGATTATTATTTCCTGGAACATGTAATGCCCATATGTGAAGTACAACTAATCCTAATATTAAAAAAGGAAACAAATAATGTAAACTAAAGAATCTTGTAAGTGTTGGATTGTCAACTGAATATCCACCCCACAACCAGTTTGTAATACTTTCTCCTATAAAAGGAATTGCACTAAATAAATTTGTAATTACTGTTGCTCCCCAAAAGCTCATTTGACCCCAAGGTAAAACATAACCCATAAATGCTGTTGCCATCATTAAAAAATAAATAATCATACCAATTATCCATATTATTTCTCTTGGTGACTTGTAAGAGCCATAGTACAAAGCTCTAAAAATATGAATATAAACCGCAAGAAAAAACATTGAGGCACCATTTGCATGAATATAACGAATTAACCAACCGTAGTTTACATTCCTCATTATATGTTCGACGCTTTCAAATGCTAAATCAGCATGTGCAATGTAATGCATAGCTAAAATAATTCCTGTTACAATTTGAGTTATTAAACAAAATGTTAAAATACCCCCAAATGTCCACCAATAATTTAAATTTTTTGGAGTTGGATAATCTGTAAGATGATTTGCAAGAGTTAGTAAAGGCAAACGATCGTTAAACCATTTTCCAAACTTTGATTTAGGTGTATATTCGTGATCACTCATTGAATTACCCTATCTTTATTATGTTTGCATTAACAAATTCGTACTTAGGAATTTCCATATTTGTTGGTGCAGGACCTTTTCTAATTCTGCCCGAGGTATCATAATGAGATCCGTGACAAGGGCAGAACCAAGCATTATAATCTCCTTTATTAGTCAATGGTACGCACCCTAAGTGGGTACAAACTCCGAGCATAACTAACCACTCAGGATTTTTTGCTCTATCTTCGTCTTTTTCAGGGTGTTTGAGATCCTTTAAATTTACTGCTCTTGCACTTTTAATTTCTTCATCAGTTCTTCTTTTAATAAATACTGGTTTTCCTCTCCATAACACAGTTATAGATTGACCGGGTTCAATTGAACTAATATCCACTTCTGTGCTTGCTAATGCTTTAACCGATGCATCTGGATTCATTTGATCAACCAATGGCCAAATTGCTGCGCCTACCCCGACAGCCCCAGCTGCTGTTGTAGCTGTAAGTATGAAATCTCGTCTATTTGGTTTTTTTTTATCAGATTCTGACATTTAAATTCTTATTTAATTTTTCTTAATATATGATTTCATATATGAAGAAAAACGTTATTTTTCTATAGCAACAATGACACACAAAAAACTATATTCAGTACCAAAAATAGCTCTTTATGAGCCTGATATACCTCAAAATACTGCAGCTATAGCTAGAACTTGCTCCTGTCTAGGTGCTGTACTAGAGATAATAGAACCTTGTGGTTTTCTACTTACAGATAAGAGATTTAAAAGAGTAGTAATGGATTATTTAGATGAGAATATGATAAAATTTTATAAAAGCTCTGATGATTTTTTTCATAAAAAAAAAAATGATAGAATAATATTGATGACAACAAAGGCAAAAAAAAAATATACCAGCTTTAAATTTAAAGAAAATGATACATTGCTATTTGGAAGAGAAAGTGCTGGAGTTCCAGAAGTTGTACATAAAAATATTAAATACAAAATCAAAATACCGATGGTAGATAAGAAGAGATCTTTAAACCTTGCTTCTTCAGTAGCAATTGCAATATCTGAAAATCTAAGACAAACTGGTTATTTATGGATCAAATAATAAAAAAAAAATTAACAAAAAATTGGTTCAAAACTTTACAAGAAGTTTTTTGTAAAGAAATTGAAGAATTAGAAGGAAAGTCTAACTTGTTTAAAATAACTAATTGGGAAAGAGGAAATAAATCAAAAGAAGGAGGTGGACAGTTCCGAATTTTAGAGAATGGTAAAATATTCGACAAAGTTGGTGTGAATTTTTCAGAAGTATATGGAAAGTTTAATAAAAAATTTAAAAATAAAATTCCTGGTGGAAACAAAAGTACGAAGTTTTGGGCCTCGGGAATATCTGTAGTTATGCATATGAAAAATCCACATGTTCCTGCAATGCATTTTAATACGAGATATATTTATACATCACACGGCTGGTTTGGAGGTGGAATGGATGTAACTCCATGTATTAAAGATAAAAAATTAGAGAGATGGTTTCATGCTGAATTAAAAAAGTCATGTGACAAACATAACAGAAGTTATTACAAAAAATATAAAAAATGGTGTGATAAATATTTTTATTTACCTCACAGAAATGAGCCAAGAGGCATTGGTGGAATTTTTTTTGATTATAAAAAAGATGACTGGGAAAAAGATTTTTCTTTTGTAAGAGAAGTTGGAACAAATTTTAAAAAAACATTTAAAGAGATAATATTAAAAAAAAATAAAATAAAATGGACAAAAAAAGATAAAGAAACTCAATATCAAAAAAGAGGAAGATATGTTGAATTTAATTTACTTTATGATAGAGGAACTAAATTTGGATTACAAACTAAAGGTAATGTAGATGCTATATTGATGTCTTTGCCACCTTTAGCAAAATGGAAATAAATTATGGAAAAAGAACCAATAACAACTAATGGATTAGAAAAAATAAAAAATGAATTAACATTCCTAAAAGAAAAAAAAAGACCTGAAATTGTTGCGGCCATTTCAGAAGCAAGATCTCATGGTGATTTAAAAGAAAATGCAGAATATCATGCCGCTAAAGAACAGCAGTCACATAATGAGGGAAGAATTCAAGAAATAGAAAATATAATAGCAAGAGCAAATGTTATTGATATTACTAAGATTAACAATGATGGAAAAGTGATTTTTGGTTCAACAGTTTTTTTACAAAATTTAGATACTAATGAAAAAATTGATTATAAAATTGTTGGAAAAGACGAAGCAGATTTAAAACAGAAGCTTCTTTTTTTTAAGTCTCCTATTGGAAAAGGAATAATAGGTAAAAATAAAGGAGATCTTGTAGAAATATCAACTCCATCGGGAATAAAGAATTTTGAGATAATTGACGTAAAATATATTTAATTTAAAAAAGCTTTATCAACATCTTTATCCGATATTTCAAAATTATTCTCTACCCATAATTTTTCTAAATATTTTAACCTTTGGCCCAATTCCTTACCTTCTTTAAAATTATATTTTTCCATTACAGTTTTAGCTTTTATTGGAAATAACGGTTTTTCTAATTTTTCGAAATAGCTTCTTAGTTCAATTAATTTTTTTAATTTTTTGTTTGATTTAAATAAATGGAAGTCAATTAAATCCAATAAATCAGATTTGCCCTTAAAATAAAATACTTTTTGCAAAGTTTTTTTTGAAAAAAAATTTTCTTCATCGGATTTGTCATAAGCTTCCTTAAAAAAACAAATCCGTTTTTTTTCTTCGTTAGATAATTTATATTTATATAAAAAATAATCTGAATTATCAGTTTCATCTATTATTAATAATGACAATATAAATATAAAATCATTTTTAAATTTACCTGTTTTAGAAAATTTATTAAGCTTTTTTAATTTATCTAAATTTTTGATTTGAGGAAATATAAGAAGCAGTATTTCTTTACAAAAATCATCATTATTAATTTTTTTAAATCCTTCAGAAATTACTAATTTTTTTAACTCATCTAACAATCTTTCTTTTGATAATTTTATTATGCCATCAATATTTTCTTTAATAGCTTTTTTTACATTTATTGTGTGATTCTGATGACTGTAATTAAGAAAAAATCTTATATATCTTAAAATTCTTAAATAATCTTCTTTAATTCTTGTTTCAGGATTTCCAATGAATTGAACTATTCCATTTTTTAAATCTTTTACCCCCTCGAGCGGATCAAACAAATTTCCTGCGATGTCTGCGTATATTGAATTTATTGTAAAATCTCTACGTGAAGCATCTTCATTCCATTTATCTGTAAATTCAACTATAGCTTTTCTTCCATCAGTTAAAACATCTTTTCTAAGTGTAGTTATCTCAAAATTTTTTTTATCTACTTGTGCTGTAATTGTTCCATGTTCAATTCCTGTTTCAAAAAAATTAATATTATTTTGCTTTAAACAAACTTTAACTTCATTAGGCTTAAGATTTGTTGCTAAATCAATATCATCAACATCTTCATTATTTAAAATTTTTCTAATACATCCTCCGACATATCTTATATCGCTCGTTTCATTATAATTTGATATTGCATTAAATATATTAGATGCTTTAGTTATATTTTTCATTTCCAAAAAGGATCTTTCAATGTGATTTAGTTTTTTTTCAGACTTAATAAATTTAGTAAAAAAATTTTTCATAAATGGCTGGGGCGCTAGGATTCGAACCTAGGAATGGCGGTACCAAAAACCGCTGCCTTACCACTTGGCTACGCCCCAAAGTTAATTTCGTATATCATAAAAAAAAAAATTTATATAGTTTTAGATAAAATACACCAATACTTTTTATACTTCTTGCTTAATATTTTTGTTGCATTTAGAGCAGCTTTTTTTGAATTAAAATATCCAATCATTGTTGATCCCGATCCTGTCATCCTTACAAATAATATTTTATTGAGCTTTTCCATATATATCTTTAATTTTTTTAATACTGGATATTTTTTAAATGCCGGTTCTTCTAAATCATTTCTTAAATTTGAAAAAAATTGATTGTTTAAATTTTTTATTCTTTTTTTCTTGAGAATTGGTTTTGAAAAAGATTTGACTTCACTATAGATATCCCTTGTAGAGCAACCAAAATCTGGTTTGACAAGTAAAGTATAAAATTTTACCTTTTTATGGATTTTTATTATTTTTCCATCGCCAAAAAGAATTGAATTATTATTTTGAATTCCAATAATAACGTCAGCTCCAATTTCAGATGTTATCTCTAACATCTCATTTGGACTAATTTTTAATTTAAGATTTTTTATAAAATATTTAAGCAATGAAGATGCATTCATAGATCCCCCGCCCATTCCAGATTTTTGAGGAATTTTTTTATTAACTTTAATTAAATATTTTTGTCCAGAAAGTTTATTTTTTTTTTCTAATAATTTTAACAAATTTGAAATTGAATTTGTCTTACCAATTCCTCTTGAAAATTTTCCAAAAAATATAATCTTATGTTTTTTTTTATTTATTTTTTTTATATATATATCGTCATGTAGATTTAAAAAAAAAAATGTACTTTCTATTCTGTGAAGTTTATTTTTTAATTTACCTAAAATTCCAAGTGAGATGTTTATCTTGGCGCGAGATTTAATTTTCATTATAATTAAATTTTATTTGGCCCATTTAAAAGTTTGTTAAAAATATTTTTTTTCATTTTTTCTTCAGTATCTTCAAGATCTAATACATTTTTCCAAAAATATTTGGCTTGAATCTTTCTATTTAATTGCCATAACACATCTCCATAATGATCATTTACGATAGGATCGTATGGCATTAATTCAACAGCTCTTCTAAGATATTTTTCTGCATTTTCATAATCACCAATTAAATAATATCCCCACCCAACAGAGTCGGTAATATAAGGGTCATCTTTCTTTTGATCAAAAGCTCGATGAAGCATTTCAATAGCTTCATCTATTTTATAATTTCTTTCAAGCCAACTATAAGCCAAATAATTTAATGTGTAAGGTTCATTTGGTTCTATTTTTAGAGATTGCAAGAGATCCGAGTCTGCTTTTTTATATTCTCCAATTCTTTCATAACTTCCTCCCCTTCTATAAAGAATATCAGCATACATAGAGGAATTATTTTTAATTTTAGACAAAACAATAGAATAATATTTAATAGATTTTTGATACATTTTAAGACTTTTATAAATATTTCCAACATCATATAAAATTTTAGTTGATGGGTTTTTAAAATTTTTAATTTTTTCTTCAATATATTCTAAAGATTTCTCCTCACCTTTTTGTTCATTTATAATTTGAGCAATTTTTTTTATCTTGTACCAGTTATAAATTTTATCTTCGCTATTAAATTTTTTTAAAATTTTTTTAGCTAATTCAAAATTATTGTTGAAATGATAATTTTCTACCAATAAAGATAGATTAAAATAAAAATTAGGATTTAAATAATTAGAAAGTTGTAAGTAAAAATTTGACTTTTTAAATCTTTCATCAGAAGAGTATAAGTTAGAAATTAAAAAAAAAAATTCTGCTAATAGGTCATTTTCATTTTTACATGAAAAATAATTATTAAATTTTTTATACTTTTTCTCTGAAATCCATTTATTGGCTTGATTAATTAATAAAGTACTATTTAAAGGTTCAATTGTTTTGGATATCTCTTGTGCTACTTGATATTCCCCATTTTCAATAATATTTCCTAAATAAAAAAATAAATATCTAGAATAATCGCCATCAGGAGAATTTATTAAATTTGTAAAATAAGAGTTTGTTAAATTTGAATTCAAATAACAATTTTGAAATGCTTTGGTTATAAGATCTATATTCCCTAGTTCATCTTGTCTGTTATCGATTTTTTTTGATAAAAATAAATTGGTATAACTCTCTAAAATTTTAATTATAACATACTCGTAAGATTCAATCTCTTGAAGAGACGAAAGATTATTTAATATTTTTTTTGCGTTTTTATAATTTTTTTTTTCTAAATTATTTAAAACTTGCAGGAGATAAGATTCAAAAAAATTCGAATTATTTGAATGTTTTGTTTGGTTTATCGCTTTTTTAACTTGCCCATTAAGAACCAAAGAAAATAAGTATTCTTTTAAAAAATTATCATGTTTATTTATTAAAAATTTAGAAGAATTAAAGTATTTGAGAGCTTCATCATTTTTTTGATTTTTAGATAAAATTAATGCTGAAAAATAGCTAGATAAATACTTCTGGTTGAATTGATTTACTTCAGTATTTTTAGAATAAGCGTTGTTTTGATATATAAAGAAAAATATAATTAAAATTATTTTTAAACGCATATAATATTTTATGACTTTAAAAGCCAAAAATCAAAATGACATAATAAGCTCTGAGTTAAGAAATTTAAATAATATTAATTATATTTTTAGTGATAGACCAATAAATAGAGTAAAAACTAAACCAAAAGTAGAAGATAGATCTAAGCTGCTAACTGATTTAAGAATAGAAATCGAAAATATCCAAAATTGTGAACTTAAAAATACCGCAAATAATTTAGTTTTTGGTGATGGCAACCAACAAAGTAAAATAATGATTGTAGGTGAAGGCCCTGGACAAAAAGAAGACGAAATAGGAAAACCATTTGTTGGAGAAGCAGGAACGCTTTTAAATAAAATGTTAAATGCAATTAAAATTAATAGAAATCAAATTTATATTACCAATGTAGTTAATTACAGACCTCCAAATAATAGGAAGCCAGAACCATCTGAAATTTCAAAATATTCTGTTTTTTTACGAAAACATATTTCAATTATAAATCCAAAAATTCTAATTTTAATGGGTAGCACTGCAATGGAGTCTTTATTTGGCTCAGGTATAAAAATTACTAAGGAAAGAGGCTCATGGAAAGACATAATTATAAATAATAAAACTTATCTTTGTATGATTACTTTTCATCCTGCTTATCTATTGAGGCAACCTGAAAATAAAAAATTTTCGTGGACAGATCTAAAAGAAATAAGAAAAAAAATTGATCAATTAAACATAGTGTTATAAATTATTGAAATGATCGAATGGCACAAAGAAAGGTTAGATTGGTTTAAGAACAAAACTGGCATTACTGATTATGGAGTAGCATGGATATCTTTTATTAAAGGATTAATAATCGGCTTGCTAATTTATCATTTCTTCATTATTTAATTTAATAATGAAGAAAATCATTGCTGGTGTGGACGAAGTTGGGAGAGGAAGTTTAATTGGTCCTGTTTATGCTGCAGCAGTAATTTTAAATAATAGTATTAACAAAGAAAAAATAAAAGATTCAAAAAAATTATCAAAAACTAGTCGAGAAAATTTAGAAAAATATATCAAAAAAAATTCATGTTGGGCAATTGGATCTGCATCTCTAATTGAGATAGAGAAACTTAATATTTTAAATGCAAGTTTACTTGCAATGAAAAGGGCTATTATAAAATTAAAAAAAAAACCTACTTTAGTTTTGATTGATGGAAATAAACTTCCTGAAATAAAAAATTATAAACTAAAATCCATAATCAAAGGAGATCAAAAAATTTCTGAAATTTCTGCAGCCTCAATAATTGCAAAAGTTTCGAGAGATCGACTAATTTCAAATCTTTCAAAAAAATTTAAAAATTACAGTTGGTCAAAAAATGCTGGTTATGGAACAAGAGATCATATGATTGCTATCAAAAAATATGGATTGACCAAATTTCATAGAAAAACTTTTAAACCTATACACAATATATTGAGTCTCAAAAAATTAGTATAACAAGAAGACTCAAGTTATTTCAATCACAGGTTGACTGGGACTCTGACCTGGAGTCTAATTGTTTTATATAAAATGATTTATTCAAAACTAATTAACAAAATTATCAACGGTGATAGTCTCAAAGAATTAAAAAAAATTCCAAACGAAAGTTTAGACTTAATTTTTGCTGATCCTCCCTACAATTTACAATTAAAAAAAGAATTAAATAGACCTGATTCATCTAAAGTGAATGCGGTAAACGATAAATGGGATAAGTTTGAAAGTTTTAAGAGTTATGATGAATTTACATTATCATGGCTAAATGAGTGTAAAAGAATTTTAAAAAATAATGGAACAATTTGGGTAATAGGAAGTTATCATAATATATTTAGAGTTGGTAGCAAAATACAAGACCTTGGGTTTTGGATATTAAATGACGTTATTTGGAACAAAAATAATCCAATGCCAAATTTTAGAGGAACAAGATTTACAAATGCTCACGAAACAATAATTTGGGCTGCTAAGAGTGAAAAATCAAAATATACTTTTAATTATCAATCAGTCAAATGCTTAAACGATGATCTTCAAATGCGATCTACATGGAATTTGCCAATTTGTAATGGAAACGAAAGACTAAAAAACAATGGGAAAAAAGTTCATTCAACACAAAAACCTGAATCTCTTCTTCATAGAATTATTTTAGCATCATCAAACAAAAACGATTTAGTGTTAGATCCATTTCTAGGTTCGGGAACAACTGCAGTAGTATCAAAAAAACTAGGTAGAAATTATATTGGAATAGAAAAAGAAAAAAAATATTTTGAAGCGGCAAAAAAAAGAATTCAAAATACAAAAATCATAAAAGATGAGTTTTTAGATACTTTGGAGAATAATAAATCAAAACCTAGAATACCTTTTGGATCACTAGTTGAAATGGGAGTGATTAAACCTGGTACCGAAATTTATGATCAAAAGAAAAAAATAAACGCAAAAATCATGGTTGATGGAAGTATAAAACATCAAGAATTTGAAGGATCAATTCATAAAATTGCAGCTAAAATTATAGGTTCAGAGAGTTGTAATGGTTGGACTTATTGGCACTATGAGTCTGGAAATATATTAAAGCCAATTGATGAATTGAGACAAAGATTAAGATCCTCTAATTAATTCCTATAAATTTTTCCTAGATAATTTTCTAAAAATTTTTCATTTTTAGTTAAATATTTTAGACAAATATTTCTCGTAAAAATAGTCAAAGGATTTTTTAGATGAAAAGCAAAATGATTTATTTTTGATCTCCTATTAACTGCATTAATTTTATTAATTCGCTCATTATAAAATTTATCATTATTATTTGCTAATTTTTCAAACAAATCATTTGAAGTTTCTATTGATTGTGAAGCCCCTTGTGCAAATGATGGTGGAAAAGAAAATAGAGCATCACCAGCAAAAAATATATTTTTTTTTTTAATTATTTCCAACTTTTCGCTAACAAAAATTGGGAAAGCTTTAATATTCTCTAAATTACTTGATAAGTCTAAAAATGAATTTTGATTAATGGTGCCAAGGAGTGATTTTAAAAAATCTCTATTTATAAATAATTTTTCATCTGAAAGTTGTTCTTTAGACAAATTTTTCCTGATTATTGAAATAAAATTATACTCTTTACTCTGATTAATTGGATAAATTACAAAATGAAAATTTGAACCCATAAATATAGAGATATCAGGATTATCATAATTATTTATATTTCCCCTTAAAGCCACAGATTTGAAATATTTTGGCAATATAGGTTTTCCTACAATAATAGATTTTGAATTGGAAAAGACACCGTCTGAAACAATTATATAATCAAAATTTTCATTTGTTTTATCAGAAAAATAAATATTCAATTTTTCTCCTTGTTCAAAATATTTTGGCTCGACATTGTACTTAATTTTAAAATCAGGAATATTATCTAAAAAAAATCTTATTAAAGTTGGTCTTTTTAAAGTTGTATAATAATTAGTTTTTTCATTAAATTTACTTAAATCAATATCACAAATTTTAGTATTATTTTTTGCATCAATAAAATTTACTCTTTTGGGATATGATAGATCGTGTGCTGATAAGTTTTTAAAACCTATTTTATTAAGTAATTTAATACTATTTACTGAAAGTTGAATTCCATAACCTTCTTCCAAATTAAGCTTTGGGCGCTTTTCGAAAATTTTATATTCAAAATTTTTTTCTTTTTCTAATAAATTTGCAAGATATAAACCTGATATTCCAGCACCGATGATAGCAATTTTTTTCATTAAATTTTTGAGATAGAGCTAAATATTTTTTTTGTAAAAGAAGGCAAAATTATAGATTTAGCATGGGTTCGACTGAGTAAAATTTTATCTTTTATATTTGGCAACTTATAAATTTTATTTAAAATTATTTTCATATCCATATTTGATAATTTAATATTGATTTTTTTGCTATTTGAATATTTATATTTTTTTTCTTTCACTTCGCTCATTGGAAAAATAGGCATATTTTTTAAAAAATTAAATTTATTATTTTTTACTAACAAATACTTATTATTATTTTGATAAATTTTTGCCTCAAAATATTTTATTTTATTTAATTTATTTTTTGTTTTAACTACAAAATCATTTTTTTTAAATGAAATACAATTTTGAGATATTGGACATTTTTGACATAAAGGATTATTGGGTTTGCAAACTAAAGCTCCAATTTCCATTATGGCTTGGGCATAATCACTTGCCCTGCTTGATGATCCAAAAAAATGAATTTTACTATTCAAATACTCTTTTGAAATTTCTTCTTCTTTTCTTAAATAAAAAACTCTTTTAAGTATTCTTTCAACATTCCCATCTAATGGTATAATTTTTTTATTGAATACAATAGCCAAGATTGCCCTTGATGTATAATCTCCAATACCCGGTAATTTTTTTAATTCCTCAATTGAGTTGGGCAATCTTCCATTATAGTCTTTTATAATTTTTACAGCTGTCTTTTTCAAATTTTTAGCTCGAGAGTAATAACCTAAACCTTCCCAATATCTCATTAATGTTTCATTTTTAACTTTGGCCAAACTATTTATATTTGGTATTTTATTTATAAAGTTTAAAAAATAAGGAATTACAGTTTTTACTTGTGTTTGTTGGAGCATAAATTCACTAACCAGAGTATAATATTCTTTATTTTGCTTAGAAATTTTTTTTCTCCAAGGTAAAAACCTTTTATTATTATCGTACCAATAAATAATTTTTTTTGATATGTTTTTACCATTCATATGAGTCTCAAATATAACACTAAGCAGAGATATAAATCCATTCAAGGATTAAGATCTTTTAAAAATACTTTACCCACAAAAGTAAAAAGAATAATTGATAAAAAAGGTCAATTGTAC
>Ga0208261_1000241_pt1 | contig 22951 bp, 12 predicted proteins | sample Knorr_S7_td_DCM__FD_185595 | JGI IMG/M metagenome (GOLD analysis project Ga0208261, IMG submission 185595) | Marine microbial communities from Southern Atlantic Ocean transect - Knorr_S7_td_DCM_ad_131m_LV_B (SPAdes) (version 3) | ecosystem: Environmental > Aquatic > Marine > Oceanic | place...
TGACACTTTAGATTTTATTTGGTTTCATTTATGGCCAAATGCGTATAAAAATGATTCCACAGCTTTTGCAAAACAACAAATTAGAATGAATAATATGCGCTTTGCAAATTCTGAAAAAAAAGATAGAGGATATATAGATAGTTTAAATTTTGTAGTAGATGGTATAGAAGCAGATGTCATTCAACATCCAGAGTGGATTGATGTTTCTAAAATAATGCTACCAAATAAACTATTACCAAATCAATCAGTTATAATTGAAACTCCTTTTTATATAAAATTACCATTAGTTTTTTCTCGATTGGGTCATTCTGGTCAGCATTATGAAATAACTCAATGGTACCCAAAGCCAGCTGTATATGATCACAAGGGATGGCACGAAATGCCGTACTTAAATATGGGTGAATTTTATAGTGAGTTTGGTATCTTTGATGTAAAAATTACATTACCAGTAGATTATCGTATCATGGCAACAGGTGACTTGGTTGATGCTGAAAATGAAATTCGTTGGCTTGATTCTCTTGCTGTAGTTGGTGACTCCCTTCATGCATTATCGAAGAAAAAGTTAAAAAGAAAATTAAAACTGATGGTAAAAAACTCTGATATCCAAAATGAAAATGATTCATTATCAGTTAAGTTAAAAACTCTGCATTTTCATCAATCAAATGTGCATGATTTTGCCTGGTTTGCTGATAAAAATTGGATTGTAAGAAAAGGCAACCTTTTTTTATCTGATTCAACAAAAAAAATAATATTGTGGAGTTTTTATTTGCCAAAAAATGCTGAGTTATGGGAAAATTCAATAGAGTATCTACATGATTCAGGCATGTGGTTCAGTAAGTTTTACGGCGATTATCCTTATAATCATTTAACAGCTGTAGATGGAGATTTATCAGCAGGTGGAGGGATGGAATATCCTAATATTACTGTTATTTCAAGTGGAGGTTCACAGGATTTACTTGAATACGTTATTATGCATGAGGTTGGACACAACTGGTTTTATGGAATAATTGGATCGAATGAAAGAGATCATACATGGATGGATGAAGGATTAAATGAATATTCAAATATTAGATACTGGCAAAAAAAATATTCATCTAGAAATGAACAAATACTTATACAGGATATTATTCAAAATAAATTGGGTATAGGAAAAAACTTATCAATGAGTTGGATAAATTATGCAGGTTATGTAAGTGCTGGAATAAGTAAAGATTCTCAACCTTTAAACTTAACTGCTGATGATTATTCTAGTATTAATTATGGAATGCATTACACAAAACCAGCAGTATTCATGCGTTATTTAGAACATTATCTAAGTGAAGAAAAAATTAATATAATTTTTAAGGACTTTTTTCAAAAATGGAAATTTAAACATCCATACCCTGAAGATTTAGAAGAAGTATTTAATAATCATTCTAATGAAGATCTTGATTGGTTTTTTGATAACGTATTTGAAAAGACAACTTATGTTGATTATGGCGTAACCTATGTAAGAAATAAATTTATTTTACATAATTACGGTACTTTTCCATGTCCGGTAGAAGTTGCTTATTATGATAAAAATAATAAAGAGATTAATCGTGATTGGTTACATAATATAAATGATGAAAGAATATTAAATACTCCTCCTAAAACCGTTAAAGTTAAAATTGATCCTGATGAACATATGCCTGATATTGATCGAAGTAATAACGGTATTCCAAAGAATTATGAATTTAATTTTATATGGGATAAGCCTAATTATTTTAATCATGCAATAAATGTTGTCCCATGGCTTTTCAGTTATAACTACTATAATGGTTTTACACCAGGCATTACAGCTTTTTCTGGTTATTCTCCTGGATATAATAGTAAAGGAAATACTATATCAATATTATATGATTTTAAACAAGATAAACCATTAGGCAATGTTTCATTTATTCGTCCTTTAAGGGGAATAAGCTTATTTCATGAGAGTTCCTTCAAAGTACGATTTGGTAGTGGTTCTGGAAGGACTGGAATGAATATAGGTGTAAATGGTATAATAAAATCTCCTCTAGTAGACTATCCTGTTTCTAATTTAAATATTGATTTATTTTATCATATCCTTGATTCAACTGCATTAGACCCATTTTTATATGATGGTGGTAAATATGTAATAGGATCTATTTTGTATAACAAGAAATTGAAATTAAACCAAAAAACCAGCTTGTCCTTTACTTCTGGTATAAAGATTGGTGAAAAATTTTCTAAAGGAATGTTTACAGCTATTCTAAACCAAAAATTTACTAAAAATGTTATCACAAAAATTAAGTTTTATGTCAGTGATTACCTTATCAGTAAAGACTTACCTTCTCAGTACAGAACATTCTTGAGTGGATCCATAGATTCAGACTTTCAAGAAAATATCCTTGATCGTACTGGTAAAAGTGAAAATTTTAAGTTGCTTTCAAATATGATATATAAGGGCGGACCTGGATTACGTGGTCTTGTTCGTAATAGAGATGGTAAACCACTTTTTTCTGAAAAAAGATCATGGTCATTATGTTTTGATCAACAGTTACCTTATTTGCCAGGGAAAATATTCTTAGATGTTGGTGGAGCATCTGATTTAGAGGAAATTTACATAGTATCAGGATTTCATATAGGTCCTTTATTTATTCCTATATATCAGAGTTGGGAAGAGAGTAATAATACACCCAATAATATTGATTGGATGCTAAATAGAATACGGTTTAGTTTTAATTTAAGTTTACCTATAAGGTTTCTTTAAAAATTAAAATAATAACCTTCCTTTTTATTAAATAAAACTTTTCTTTAAATTCCGCGTACACTTTTTACTGTATTTCAGAGTTTTTATCAAACTGGGGGAAAATTTATTTTATGAAATGGGATAAAAATACATTTATGGCTGACATGAGAGAAAAATGTAGTCGTGAAATAGCAAAAATTGGAAATAGTATCTGCGAGTTTTCAGAAAAACATGCTGCTGATATTTCTTGGGGTAGAGGTAATGATCACGGTACTTTAACATATAGGTGTGATTCTGATTTTGGTTTATTACCCCTTTTCCACATGACAAGTGAAGGCCAATTAAATCTACAAATAAATTTTCTTAGAAGTAAAAATGTTACAAAGCAAGTTTTAAGAGATATAACCGTAAAGCTTGAATCAATATTTCTTGTTGAATTTGATGAAGAAATGTATCCAACTGATATATTTGAGCCGATGAACGAGTTATTTCATACATCAAATCAAGTGGAAAAATTTCTTAAAACTATTGAAGGATGTACGTACAGATTAAAACAATAATTAAATAAATATGTATTTATTAAATAGCCCTGCGTAATTAGCAGGGTTTTTTTTTATAAAGGATAATTTAGTGGGTTTTTCTCTATTATTAATATCAGTAATAATATCATTTATAATTATTATTGCAATTTTAGTCAGTGTTCAAAAATTAAATGATGATCCATATGAAGATTTACAAATGGATGAATGGACTTGTCCAGAATGTGAATTTCTAGTGCAAGCTGGGAATGAATGTATTTATTGCGGATACAAAAAAAATTAAATGATTAATAAACAAAACTCTGTTAGTGTCATAATTCCCGTATTTAATAGATTAAAATTGATTCCTCGTTCTATGAATTCGGTAATTAATCAAACCTATCCAGTAAATGAAATTATTGTCGTAGATGATGGTTCCAATGATGGTACTTATGATATGATAAAAGAAAACTTTCCTCAAGCAATCTTGATATATCAAGAAAATAGAGGGGTAAGTAGCGCAAGAAATATTGGCATTCAAGCTGCTAATAGTAAGTGGATAGCATTCTTGGATTCAGATGATGAGTGGATGCCTAATAAAATTGAAGAACAAATCAGTTTCTTTATAAAAAATCCGTTGTTTAAAGTTTGCCATACAGATGAAATTTGGATTCGTAATGGAGTGCGAGTTAATCAAATGAAAAAACATAGAAAATATGGTGGAGAAATCTATAAAAAATGTTTACCATTATGTGTTATATCTCCTTCATCAATTATTATTCATAAGGATATATTTAATGATGTTGGTTTTTTTGATGAAAATTTACCAGTTTGTGAGGATTATGATTTATGGTTAAGAATTTGTTCAAAATATAAAGTTCTATACTTGGATCAAAAATTAGTTAAAAAATATGGTGGTCATAAAGATCAGTTGTCAAAAAAATATTGGGGGATGGATCGGTATCGAATAATTGCATTAGAAAAAATGATTGATAATCCATTATTAAGCATTGATGATCGCATAGCAACTATAAATATGACCATTAGGAAAATGAAGATTCTTCAAAAAGGATATGAAAAACATGAACATCAAAAAGAAGCAAATGAAATGTCTGAAAAATTAACAAAATTAGAATCTTTGAATGCACAGTATATCTAAAATCATGTTATTAGGTTATAAATTGATTCTTTTGATATCAATTTTGATGGGTTCTTTATTAGTCGCCCAAGATCTACCACATAATTTAACAGACGATGAAAAAAATAGACTACATGAAATTGGAAGAAATCTTACGATTACAGATCCACCTGATAGCATCTTATACGCTCCTGCAGAATTTGACTCTATAGCTGGTATACTCTTTGCCTGGGAAGCATACACAACTTTATTAATTCAACTAGTAAAAGAAGTAGCTGAAGAAGATACTGCCTGGGTCGTTGTTGATAATACAAGTGAACAGAATTCAGTATTTAACACTTTAAATAATGCAAATGTAAATATGAACCATGTGGTTTTTGAAGTAGTGCCGACTAATTCTGTCTGGATCAGAGATTATGGACCTTGGTGGATCTACGAACCTGATAATCGCAGAGCGATTATTGATCTTACTTATAATAGGCCACGTCCTCAAGATGATGCTTTCCCCGAGTTGTTTGCAGAAAACTTTGGTGTTAGTTATTATGGTTTAGGTCTTATAGAAGCTGGCGGGAATATGCTTTTAGATGGTAAAGGTGCTGTAATTATTTCAGATGTAGTTTTTGATGCTTCTCAAGGATTTGACCCTGATTTAACTGAGCAACAACTAAGACAATATTTTTTAGATTATTTTGGAATTCACAAGGTAATAATTACTCCCCATCTTATTAATGATGGAACTGGACATATAGATATGTTTGTGAAAATAGTTAATGACACTACAATTATCGTTGGAGAGTATGAAAATCAAGCTGCTGGATATCCAGGGAATTATGACATATGTAATCAAGTTGCTAATCAGCTAGCAAATGAAACAAATGGTGTGGGAAGACCATTCAATATTGTTCGCATGCCCATGCCACCATACAATAATGGTATCACATATACATATGTTAATTCTCTATTAGTTAACGATAAAATATTAGTTCCAATTTATGGGTTTAATGATTCTTTTGCTAATGATGTGGATATTCTTTCGCAATATGAAGAAATAATCCCCGGTTCAGAGGCAATAGGTTTTGATTGCAATCAAATTATAGCAGCAAATGGGGCGATACATTGCATTACAATGAAAGTACCTGCTATGTTAGAAATGATTTCTTGTGGAAACAGCTTAGGCGATATAAATCTTGACCAAAAAATAAATATTTTTGATATATTATATTTGGTTGATATTGCTTCAGGAATTATAGAGCCTGAGCTATGCTCTATGGAAGCTGGTGATATGAATACAGATAATTTGATAACGATTATTGATGTTATTGAATTAGTATATTTAGTTATGGGTATATAACACGAAATGGTAAAAACAATTATATATGAACCCATGACAACAATAACAGATTTGATTATTGCTTTCATGGCATTTTATTATGCTAGGGAATTAACAACTATTTATATTAATCAGCTTCTTAATGTTCAATATCACTGGATATGGACCTTTCGAATGCTTGGTTTGGGAGCTTTATTTGGGGCATTAAGTCATGGAATTGGCCCCTATTGTTCTCCTTTAATTGCAGCTATAATTTGGAAATTCACAACATATTCAATTGGGGCAATGAGTTATTTTATGGCTATGAGTATGTTGCACCATTTATTTGAATATGACCTGGCGATTCGTTTGAAATGGGTAATGATGCTTTTCTTAGTAATTTATTTGTATTTTATGACAAGAAATGATGATTTTCTTTATGTAATCCTATTCTACGTCCCACTTATGATTATAGTACTTATAGGGTTTATGTATTCGTATATAAACTTTAATTCTGATGGTTCTACAATGTTAATGATGGGAGTTTTAATCAGTTTTATTGGAGCTGGAGTGCAACAGAGTGGGATAACATTACATGAACACATGAATTACAATGACATAGCCCATATAATTCAAATGGTAGCACTTTGGTATTTTTATCAAGGAAGCTTAGTTGTGAAAGATGGAATTATTTGATGGGATTTATTTAAATTGTTTAATCTATAATGTTGGTGGCAAATACTTGAAGAAGTAAATTCGCCAGCTATTTTAAACACAATATGAAAATAAAAGTAAATAAGTTAAATGCATATACAATGGAATTATCCATTATCCTTAATTGGGATGAATGCAACACCGATTTTCAACAAACTGTTAAGAAGTTCAGTAAAAAAGTTCGACTGCCTGGTTTTCGACCTGGTAAAATACCTCTGAAAGTTTTGATGAATAAATTTATGGCAAATATTGAAGCAGAATTTATTGAGGAGGGTGTAAATAAATTTTATATTGAGGCTTTAAGGAAAGAAAATCTAGTCCCCGTCAATAAAGCAAATATAGAAGATATTGATTTTCAATATGAAGAACATCTTAGGTTTAAAGCAACATTTCAAATTGAACCTGAGATTATATTACCAAAGATGAAGAAAAATTGTTTAAAAGTCCAGAAAACTGAGTATATATCAGATGATGTAGATATTGATAATGTAATCAATGAAATGAGAAAATCTCGATCTGAAGTAAAAACAGTAGAAGATGGAGCAAAAGAGGGCCATTATTTAATTGTTGATTTACAAAAATTAGATGATTCAGGCTTACCAATTATAGGAGAAAAACTAGAAAAAAGATTTTTACAAATTGGAATAGAACCTTTTATCGGTGATAATATGAACAAGTTAATTGGACTTAAAGCAGGAGCAAAAACACAAATAGATTTACCAGATGCAAATAATAATTCAATGGCAAAATATGAACTTTCTGTTATTAATGTTGAAGAGCAGCTAATTCCAGAGGTAAACAAAGATTTCATTAAATTAGTTGAGCCTGAAGCAAAAGATGAAGAGGATTTTCGAAAAATTATTAAAGAAAAAGTGGATGAGAGTTATACACAACGGTCGAAGGAGGCCTACGAAAGAATCTTAGCTGATAGTATGATAGATTATGTAAAGCCTGAATTTGCACCAGCAATGGTTGATTCGTATCTAGATCATCTTATTCAAGAAACAAAGGAACAGCAACAATCTCAAGATATTGATGAAAATAATATCCGAGAAACATATAAAGCTGTTGCTGAAAGAAATATGAAATGGTATCTAATACGTAAAGCAATAATTGCTGATCAAAATAATATTGGCGCATCAAAAGAAGAGGTTGAAGAAGAAATCCAAAAATTATTAGAACGATCACCAGATCATTCGAAAGAAATAAAAAAATATTATAAGAAGCCAAGTAATAGACAAAGAATTGAAGATGATTTAATAGAAAAAAAGGTGTTGAACTATTTAGAAGATTTTGCAAAGATTAAAGATGTTAAAGTTCATACTAAAGTGCTTCGTGAAGAGGCAGAAAAAGAAGGGAATAAATAATGGGTAAGAATGCAATGGCTCAGTTAGTTCCAATGGTTGTAGAGCAATCTGGACGAACCGAACGTGCATACGATATCTACTCAAGACTATTGAAGGAAAGAATAATTTTCCTGGGCACGCCAATTGATGATACTGTGGCTTCTTTAGTTATTGCCCAGTTATTATTCTTAGAAGCAGAAAATTCTGATAAAGATATATTCTTGTATATTAATTCACCAGGAGGTTATGTTTCTGCAGGGTTGGGTATTTTTGATACAATGAATTATATAAAACCAAATGTAGCTACTATTTGCATGGGCGCTGCTTCTAGTATGGCTGCAGTCCTATTAGCTGGTGGATCACCTGGTAAGAGATCAGCTTTACCAAATTCTCGTGTTATGATCCATCAACCTCTAGGTGGCGCAGAAGGACAAGCTTCAGATATAAAAATACAAGCTGATGAGATATTAAGACTGCGACAACGATTAAATTCTATTTTGTCAAAAAGCACCAAACAAACGATAAAAAAAATAGAGAAAGATACTGATAGAAACTTTTTTATGAGTGCTGACGAAGCAAAAGCATATGGAATTATTGATACAATTTTAACAGCTCGTAAAAAATGACTAACAAATCAATCAAACCCAAATCCAAAAATAAAAATGTAAATCATAGGACGCTTCCACGTCCATCAGAAATAAAAGAGTATCTTGATCAACATGTTATTGGTCAAGAAAAAGCAAAAAAAATAATGGCAGTTGCTGTGCATAATCATTACAAGAGGATAATATTTCAAGATTTAGAGGATGGCGTGAAGCTTGAAAAAAGTAATATTTTGATGCTTGGGCCCACTGGTACTGGAAAAACATTAATTGCACAAACTCTAGCTAATTTTCTTTCTGTCCCTTTTGCAATAGCAGATGCGACTGCGCTTACTGAAGCAGGATATGTTGGGGAAGATGTAGAAAATGTCTTAGTTCGTTTATTACAAGTGGCAAATTATGATATATCATTGGCCGAACAAGGAATTGTCTACATTGATGAAATTGATAAGGTTGGTAAACGAGCATCAAGTGCAAGTATAACTCGTGATGTATCAGGAGAAGGCGTACAGCAAGCACTATTAAAAATTTTAGAAGGAACAATTAGTAATGTGCCTCCAAAAGGAGGTCGAAAACATCCCGAGCAAAGTCTTATTCCAGTAGATACACAAAATATTTTATTTATTTGTGGTGGATCGTTTGATGGTCTTACAGATATTATATTGAGAAGAGAAGGAAAAGCAGAAATAGGTTTTACTAAATCAAAGGTAACTAATATTAATGAATCTAATAATATTTTGAATTTTCTAAAGCCTGAGGATTTAATTCAATTTGGATTTATACCTGAACTTGTAGGAAGGCTTCCAGTGATATCTACATTGAATAATTTAAGTACAAATGCTCTATATAAAGTGCTCACTGAACCAAAGAATGCTTTAATTAAACAATACAAAAAACTTTTTAGAATGGAAGGAATAAAATTAGAGTTTAGAAAAGATGCTATAGATGCAATCATAGTTCGTGCTATGCAACGAAATGCTGGAGCAAGAGCTTTGCGTGCAGTGATGGAAGAATCAATGATGGACATTATGTATCAAATCCCGGAAATGGATTCAATTGATAAAATTACAATAACAAAAAAAGTGATAGAAAATGGCTCAAAACCATTATATCATATTCGAAGAAAATCTGCTTAACAATAATTTATTAACTTAAAAAAATAATTATGAAGTTCAAATTTCTCTTATCTATTATATTCGTATTTATATCGGTCTTAGGTGCTCAATCAGACAGAGTTTCTGGAAAAATTAGAGGAAAGGTTGTTGATGGTATAAATAAAGAACCTTTAGTGGGAGCGAATGTTCTTTTATTACCTGTTGAAGCTGGAAGAGGTACAATGACAAATGAAAATGGGGAATTTGTTATTCCTAATCTGATAACGGGAAAGTATAGCATAAAATTTTCTTATATGGGTTACGCATCTACAACAATTCAAAGCATTGATGTGTCCCCTGGAGCTACAACAGAAATTTTATGCTTGATGAATGTTGAAGCAATAGAAGGTCAAGAAGTCAATGTTGTAGCTGAGAGTATGGAAAATACCGTCGATGTAAAATCAGTGGTAACACAAGTAAAATATTCAGGGGATCAGCTATATAAAATGCCTGTATCAAACTTCACTGATGTAATTGCAAATGCAGGTGGTGTAGTTAAAACTGAAGCTGGCAGATCTAGAGGAATTCATATGCGAGGAGGACGTAGTGGTGAAGTTGCTTTTTATGTAGATGGTATTTTGACAAATGATCCAGTAGATCGATCCCAAGGAGTCCAAATTGACAAAGAATCAATTGATGTTCTTACAATTTCTAAGGGTGGATTTTCAGCAGAATTTGGTGAGGCAATGTCTGGTATTGTTACTGTTGTGACTAAATCTGGATCAAAGCAAAATTATTCAGGTAATTTAATATTTGAAACAGATCAGATTTCAAATAATAATTCTATTTATAATAATAACTACGGAAAATACAATCTACAATTTGGTGGCCCATTTCCTGGTCTAAATAAATATTTGTCATTTTATTTATCAGGTTCATATGCTGGAAGCGATATTGTAAGCCCCAGATCAATAAAATTACCTCATAGTTCATATACTCATCCTATGGGAACACTTAAAATGACTTTTTCCCCACCTAATTCTGGTTTTAATGCGATTATGTCAGCCTCTTATGAAGATAAGGCAACAGAAAGCTATAGCCATAGTATCAGTAAAGGAAATTGGTTAAAAGATTATTATAAAACATTTGAAGGCAGTCGTCGACTTAGTTTGCAAATACAAAATACTTTGGGGAAAAATACTGCATGGAGATTGATGATATCTACCTTTGAACATTACAATAATTATGGATCTGGTGAGAATACATCTTATAAAGATTTTAATTACCTATCAACTCGATTGGATTGGGTTAATTTTGCTGAAAACAATGGTTGGTATGATCCTAAAACTCGTTTGTGGAAGGAGCTCACAGATGCTAATGGATTGCCACTTATATCAGATAGTTATTTTGTTATTGATGATCTATCTGGAGGCACAAGTAATAATCCAGTACAATTAAGTAGTCTACCATATGAAGAACAAGCTTTTTATTATTATTATTATACACAAGGCAATCAGTTTGACTTATCTAAAGGAATGTGGTCTTCTGAATCAGAAAAGGTTGTGGCTTATAATCAAAGGTGGCATGAGGCAGGAACATGGTTCATTCCTGCATTTTTAGATGAAGAATCAAACTATTATAACTCGATGGATTCTATTGCTCATTTTAAAGAATTTGATGAAAAAGAATATGCAAGTTATTTATTTGGGGATGATGACTTTCAACGTGAAAATGATTTATGGGCATATCTCGGCAATATGCATAATGGATATTATTATGATCGAGATATTTTTAATGTCTATACATTTGGCCCTGGTCGCCCAAGGAGCCATAAATCTGTAAGCACACATTCAAGTATAGAATTTCAAATAAATACTCAGTGGAGTATGCGTAATGCAGCAAAATTTGGATTTAAAACTACTTCAAGCACCATGGACTATCGTGATATACAATTTGCAAATCAAAACCCTTATTTTGATTCTTATAATTATGAGCCATTATCAGGTTCTGCTTATGCTGAAAACACATATGAAAATAATGATTTTATTTTAATGAGTGGATTACGATGGGATTATTTTGACCCAAATGTAGAATCATTAAAAACTAGTTTATTAGTTGATGATGGGGTTGTAGAAAGACAACCAGCTGATGTAAAAATAAAATTGAGTCCAAGATTAGGAATTAATTTTAATGCATCTGATAAGACAGCGATCTATACGAACTATGGGTATTTTGTTCAATTTCCGCAGTATTCTGAGATGTATCAAAATGTGTATGCTGACATATCAAGTGGTTTACCTTTAGTTGGAAACCCTAATATTACTCCTGAAGAAACAATCCAATATCAATTTGGACTTGCTCATAAATTTTCTCCAACACTCGGGCTTGAAATCATTTCCTTTTTTAAAGATCAAATGAATCTTGCAACAAATCGTACTTATCCAGTATTAATTGATGGACAAGTTGCAAGTGTCACTGTTATGGAAATGGAAGACTATGCTAAAATTAAAGGGATTGAATTTAAATTAAAACTGAACAACTTTAGTAATTTGACTGGTGACATTGATTATACATGGATGTCAGCAAAAGGAACAGGGTCAAGTAATAGAGAGTATTATTATTTATATATTTTTGATTCTGATAGGCCACTCCCTGTAAAAGAATATCCAATGGAGTTTGATATTACGCATTCATTAAAGTTTAATTTAAATTATTATTTACCAACTAGAAATAGTAACAGTTTTATTGGTCGTCTTACTGGAGATTGGAATTTTAATTTTCAAGGTAATTTGGCTACAGGCGCACCATATACCCCATCAGACATATATGGAAAAGCACAAGAAATTGGATCAAAAAGAATGCCAGGTTATAAATCTCTTGATATGAGGATTGAAAAATATTTCAATAAATTTAGCATGTATTTTGACATAAGAAATGTATTTAACTGGGTAAATACTACCTATGTCTACTCCTACAGCGGAGAGCCAGATACAAATGGTCGGCCCCCAGTCTTCGAAAGAAACAGATATCTTCAATATATTGGAGATACTAGTCCAATAAATGGAAATATTATTTCGTCAGCTGAAGAGGCTTATGATACACACTTACAGTTATGGAAAAGTTTATTAAATAATCCATATAATTATTCTTCAGCGCGATATTTCCACTTTGGAATAAATCTTTGGTTTTAGAATTATAATAAATAGTTATGATTAAATTTATTCTTACCATTCTTATTCTTTACTCTAATATTTATAGTAAAAGAAATGTTAATGCTGGGAAAAATCCTCCTGATCAAGTTATGTACAGATCTATTAATTTTGATCAGGTCCCAGACCCTACTTTATCTTGGGTTGGATCAGGTTTCTTTAGTCAGTATACAATTAGTAATACGGGGCAAAGTGGAGTATTTGAGCCTCCACCAGGATGGGATGGATATAATGGAGAGTTCCCTGTAGGTTATGGAGCCTATAATGGCAGAACAGGTGAATTCCCAAGTGGTACCAATCAATTTTATACGTGGGGTGCTGGCTTGTGGATTGGCGGAAAGTCTGAAAATTTTAATACACCAGAAGATCGTTCAATTACTATTGGGGACAAAACTATTAAAAATGTTCGTGTTGCGACTACAGCCTATTATTCTGAAATGAGTTCAATATCAAAGCTTTGGCAGTCAAACCAAATCATATCTGCTGTCTCTGATGGTAAGCTAGAAGAGAACAAAGGAGAATTCTTATTTGGTCAAAAGAATAAAGCTGTTGAAGATTATCAAGATGTCTGGTCTTATTTTATTCCACAGGCAGGTGATTATTACTTCCCTGAATCTGATACATTATACCGTTTAGATTTTGAAAATATCAATAAACGCAGAAAAGATTTTTTAGCAACAAGCTCACTAGGTTTAGATAGTAGTTTGCTTTTATTAGATCCTTTTCGTAAGGATGAAAATGAAAATATTAGAGGTGATATAGTCTCTGATGAAGATACTTATACTGTGTTTGGTGATTATTTAGATGAAAGAGATGGAAAATTTCTTTGGAATAGAGGTTATGATACTCGTGGTTTGGGAATTAAAGTTGAACAACGGACATATTCATGGACGACAGATGATTACTTATATATCAATTTTAAAATTACAAATATGAATGATTTTCCATTAGATAGCATATATGTAGGTTATTTTATGGATAATGATGTAGGGTATGCTGATGATGATTTAATAGGCTTTGATAGGTCATTAAATCTTGGTTATTCATATGATTCAGATTCAGAAGAATCTGGATGGATTGCCCCTGCTGGATACTTGGGATCGGTTTTTGTTGAAACACCTGTTGATTCTGTAGGAGATCCTTCAAAAGGGATTCCTGCTGCTGGTAATGAACTGAATGATTGGCAAATAGGTCTAACTGGTTTTCAGACATGGATTCGTTCAGATCTTGGACAAAGTGAAGGGCATCCAGGTGATGTAGATGATGATGAAATGGATCACATTAAATATTTTCAATTATCAATGGTTGATAGTTTTGAAGTTTTTGAAGAGCCACAAGATGTCAGACAGTTAGCCACAAGTGGACCCGTTATACAGCTAGAACCTGGAAAATCTATAAGCGTAACTGTTGCTTTGGTGGCAGGTTCATCTTTATCAGACCTAAAGAAAAATACTCAATCAGCCATCGATAAGTTTAATGCAGGTTATATTGGAGCTGAAGCACCACCATCGCCAAAATTAAGCGCTCAGCCTGCCCATGAAGCAATTTATTTATCTTGGGACAATTTTCCTGAATCAGTAATAGATCCTTTTAGTGGTAAATCTGATTTTGCTGGATATCGAGTATATCGTTCTCTTTCAGGTCTTCAAAATGATTGGACGCTACTTGCTGATTATGACGTTGAAGGAGATTCATCGGAGTGGTCTGGTATTGTGGAGTATTCAAAAGGAACTTCGAATGCAATTTCGAAATTTATTGGTCCTTTGGGGTCTGGAGATATTAGCTCTAATCCATCGATAGATGCGATTGAAGATCGATTTATTGAGGCTGAATACACCGTAGAACTAATGAGCCATCAAATGGAAATTGATGGATTAGTAGTAGATACATTAAAAATGGTAATCTATAATGTAACGAATAGACAGTCTGTTCTACCAAACATTGCTGCGATGACAATGGGGGAAGGTTTTCGTACTTATGCGGAATATGATAGTACAGCCATGCAGGCTCTTAGTGGTACATTATCTGATATTGATCTATATAGAGATGGATATTTTATTTATATCGATGGGTTTTTTGTGAGATTATCTAATGGTGAATACAAGGATTTAGATTTAGATGGCACTATAAGTGATGTTGAAATATCGCAACAATCATTAAGCCCACGAGATGGAGATATATTTGTTATAAAAACCTACTCAGCGCAAGAAATTGGCAATCAAAATGGACTATCTTATACTTATTTAGATGAAGGATTAATTGATGGAATGAATTATTTCTATTCTGTTGTTTCCTATGATCAAGGTGTGCCAGTAGCAGATATTCCACCATTAGAAAGTAGTCTATATCAAAATATAATAATGGTTCGTCCACAACATATGGCTTTAGAATTAGAAGGAAAGCCTAAAATTTCTAATTATGTACATACTGGTCCTTCCACAGGAGAGTTTTTAAAAGCTATCACAAGTTATGAAAATTTAACAGGGCATAATTATGAAATTCATTTTTTTCAAAATGATCCATTGCAATCAAGTAATGAATCAGCAGATTATGGAATTTTAATTGATTCTATTCTTGCAAATGTTGGAAGTATAGAACCGTTAAAAGATCTCATTTCTGGTGAGGATTATTTCGATACATTAAGTATTGCAGGATCAGTATCAGAAATTGATGGCAGCCTACCTTTAGGTGTCGTTGTTCCAGGTTCATTTAATTTGACTATTGATGGTCTTATATTGAATGATATGGGAAATGGTATAGTTCAAGGTATTAAAAGTGGGGATACAGTAAGAGCTATACTGAATTATGGTGATGGGATAATTTCTATGACTTCTGAAATGACATCTTCATTTATTGGTGAAAGCGTGTCTGCTCAGTATAGTTATAATCCGTTAATACTTGAAAATGTAAATACGAATACATTTACGGGAAAACTAGTTCCAGAGACAGTTTATGGTTTATCTTCTACAAGTATCTTAAATGAAGAAGTAAATACCAACAATCATGGCTTTATTTTTATGGTTACAAATCCTTCTTTAAGTATTGATTCAGTATATTGGAACTTAGGAACGAATGTGGCTGATATATTTAAGTTTGATTTACGATCTCAGAGTTTAGAGCCTTATGATTATTTTATTACGTTCTATGATAATTCTGACTCATCAATTGCTGATACATCTGCAGTAGGATTTTTTCGATATAACAATAATGGAGATGATACTTTTTTTGCCCAACGAACACCTATAAGTGTATATAATATGACTTTAGGGAAAAAGGTGTGGTCATATAATATAAGAAGAGCTCAAGAAAAAAATTATTTGTGGTGGGTGTTAGATGAAGATAATGGTGCTAATACAAAAAATGCCTTTCGAATACTTACCGAGCAAGCGCAGCAAAATACTGCTCTAAATCCAACTAGTTTTGAAGCAACTTTTTTGCCGTTTGATGAAAATATTGTAGGTGGAGAAGCCTTATCGTATCCAGATGGACCAAATGCAGAAACTCCTGACACACTATTTATTAAGACATCTAGACCTTTAACTGTAAATGATAAATTCACATTTTATACTGTAAATATGCTTGATACAATTAGTCGAGCTTCATTAAGCGAAATAAAAGTAGTTCCTAACCCATATATCGTTCGAGCTTTATGGGATCAAAATCGATTTAACCAACATATTGATTTTCGTCACCTTCCAGCTTCTTGTACTATAAGAATTTTTAATGTTGCTGGAGAATGGATTACTACTTTAGTAAAGGATGGAGTTGTAGGAAATAACGAAGTATATGATGAAGAAGGTACTCTTTCATGGGATTTAAGAAATTATGAAGGATTAAAAGTAGCTAGTGGATTATATCTGTATCAACTTGAAGGTGAATTGCTAGGAAATACAGTCTACAAAGAAGGTAAAATTGCAATTGTATTAGGGCCGTAATGATGAAAAATAAATTTAATATATTACTTATTTTATTATTTATGTATTACCCAGTTATTGCAGGGCAGGGAAGTGCTGGTGCAAAATTTTTGCAAATCAATACAACTACTAGGGGATCTGCAAATGCTGGAACGATGGTAGCACGCCCAGGATTAATTGATGCATTAAGTTATAATCCTGCAGCTACAGCTACTTTAACGGGGTCTAATTTTGTTATTCATCATTCTAATTATTTTGTAGGGATGAGTTTTGATTATATGTCTTTTACATATAATATTCCTGCTTTTGGTACAGTTTCAATGGGCTTATTGGGTTTATTATCAGGAGATATTGAAGAAACAACAGAATTACAACCTCTTGGCACAGGTAGAACATTCACTGCAAATGATTTTGCTGGTTTTGTTTCATTTGCACGAAGTATGACAGATAAATTTAGTGGTGGTGGTACTATTAAATATGTGATGCAGAACATAGACAAATTAACTGCAAGTGGTATAGCTTTCGATATGGGTGCAATATATAAAGTTGGTTTATTTCATGATATGACTATTGGTTTCTCCATAAAGAATTTTGGTGGCGACATGAAATACTCAGGTGAGAACCTTCAACAACAGATTAAGTTAAGTGATAATATCTTTGAAGAAGAAGATGTTAGGATCGAAGTAACGTCAGAAAGTTATTCTTTGCCTATTAGTTTTGATTTAGGTTCATCATTAACAATTCCTGTACGAGCAAGCGATCAATTAATTCCTAGTATCGCCATTCACAATATTGCAGACCAGGCTGAATTTTTATCATTTGGATTAGAATATAATTTTGGAGAATTGATGTATTTTGTTATTGGCCATGGTAATTTGAATGGTATGTTCGATAATAAAGCATCTGAAATCGATTTAAATGGTAATATGCGTGGATTTACTGGTGGATTTGGTATTAATCTTCGCCCTGTCTTTAATACGAAAAGTTGGATTTCATATTCGTTTGAAGACCATAAATTTTTTGCGCCAATTCATTCATTTGAAGTGACGTTAGAGTTTTAACTTATAATAATAAAAAAAGTAAGAGAGAATAATTATGTATGATAAAATAGTAAAACTAGTTTTCACTATAATATTAATTACTCAACCTATGTTGATTGCAAAGGAAAAAAGTAATTTAGGCGGTCAAAGATTATTAACAAGAACTGCTGAAATAAAATCATGTGCATGTGGAATGAATCACCGGCTTGGTGTTAGTATTGGTCGTGATGGTGAACGAACAATTACAGATACAATATCCTATTACACAGGTCCGAGCTACGTAGAAGATTATAGCAATTTTATGTCAGATTATCAAACTACTGGAGATGATTCAGTGGTAACGAGAATACATTTATTAACAGCTGGTGTCATTAATCAATACCATGTAATGTCACGAGTAATAGATCCAGATGGAAATGTAGCCGATGATTATGCCCCAGTAGATGTTTGGGTGTATGGACCTGCATATCAGCAGGATGAAGATGGGCTATGGCATGGTCAATATCCAAGTATGGCAAATACATATGATGGTATATTACCAACTACGATTGATCTATTGATGCCTTATACTATTCCAACAGTATTTTCAAATAGTTCACCAGATAATCATTTTAATTCAGAAGGTCAATGGGACCCATGGGCTGCTACTTCTGGAGGGTGGAATGTTTTTGATTTTCCTACATGGACTCTTGATGGTTTAGGAATTAACGTAACTTCAGATTCACTTGGTGTACCAGATGATATGTTATATGTATATGTTGGATATAATATGGCTTCTACTGCTGGAGTTGATAACATTGCAACGATTTGGCAAGATGGAACACCAGATGCCAACGATAATTGGTCATGTCGTTCCACATTGCATTCTATCGCTCCTGAAGGTGGCGCCTGGTATGGAATATGGAATGGAGAATATCCATATCATCATTTAGCTCAGGCTGTTGTACAATATGAGGCTGTACCTCCATTTGTTGAGCAATTACCTGATTTTAGCGATACATGGGCGGAAGAAAAAGAAGTCTGGGCAGACGTCGTAGATCTTGATGGTGATGCATTTTCATGTACTTTAAATGTGACCATAGCACCTATAGGTGCAAATCCTTATCAACAGCAATATGCAATGAGTCAGGATGATGAAGTAGAAGGTAGATTTTTAGCAAATGTATCTATGGATGAAGGTGATACGGTTAGTTTTTATGTTCGTGCGACAGATGTTACTGGAAGGTCAAGTACTAGTGCCCTTCGTTCTTTTGTTCGCGTATCAGCTCCAGGTCCATCTCAAAAGGTTCTTGTGCTACAGGATGGTACACGGGATAGTCTTAATACAGCGAATGGGAACTCTATTTATACATCTTCTGAAGGTTTAAATCAACTGGTTGGTTTTACAGGATATTATGTCTGGAATGTAAATGATCGTGGTGGCGTTGATTACGATGTTATTAATCACCCAAATTTTGAATTGATAGTGAAGCATGGATGGGCAGGTGGAACAATGCCATCTAGAAGCGATGATATTTATGGATTTGGTGATTTTCTTGATCGGGGAGGTCGTTTATTATATTCCGATATGGATTACTTTTGGAAAACAGGATTAGGTTCAGAGGGTAGTTTTACTGAAGGCGATTTTGCATATGATTATCTTGGACTATCATACTATTGGAATGATCCTGATGATGATGGAGATGGAGCCAATGGTGGAGTTGGAGATTTAAATCATTATGGTGAAAATAACGATCCAGTTACTGGCACTTGGGATGACAATGCATATGGTCCACTAGATTATGAATTAATAGGTTGGACAAATTGGGGAGATTATTTGAGTGTAGAAAATGCAGAGCATGTTTTTACAGGTGATATGTCTTTTAACAATACTGGTTCTAGATATAATGGTATGGGTGCAGATGCTCCGTTTAAAACTATATATTTTGCTTTTCCAATTGAAGGTGGTGAGGACTTTACTACCTTATTATCTAATTCAGTTGACTGGCTGATGGGTTTTGGAGGGCCAGAAGGATCCATATCACAAGCAACACCACAGGATGGTGAAACCGTTGATTTAAGTTCTACTGATCAATTAACATTTTTGTTTGGTGGTAGCGTTTCGGATCCAGATGGTGATTTAATTGGGTATAAAGTTGTTCTTGATGGTGATTTAGCTATGCTAGATGTCCCAGCGACAGATGGTATTTCAGTTAGTCTATCAGCTGCTGAAGTAACGGAAATGATAGGTGAGAATCAATCCCTTACTGGAACGTGGAAAGTTGTTGCTTCAGATGGATTGGAATCTATTGAATCAGGAACTCGCACCCTTACTCTTGTCACAGGTGTATTATCAACAATGGATGAAGTGCTTCCGATTGACTTTTCCTTAATGGGTAATTATCCAAACCCATTCAATCCTGAGACACAAATTCGTATTGAAATTCCTGTACGTGCTGACCTTACAGTTGTAATTAGTGATATTCTTGGTAGAGAAATTAATCGTTTAGGTAACCAAGTGTATTCTCCAGGTATACATAGTTTTTCATGGAATGGAAAACATTCTTCTGGAAATCAGGTTCCTTCTGGTATTTACTTTTATGAAGTAATTGCTAATGACATGAATTCTGGAAAGAATCTATATCGTGCAACGGATAAAATGGTTTTAATGAAATAACTTTCAATAATTTTTGTTAATAATTGCTAATGAGTAATTATTGATTGAAGAACGTATAAATTTATACAGGGATTAATTATAGAAGTTTTTGCATGAAGAATATTGTTACAATACTAATCTTTCTATTTTCTTTTCAGGAAGTAGCGATGGCCGTTAATAATCCTTTATTACTTATTAATAAAGATTTACGTGATGGATTATTAAGTGATTTTGAAGCAGTTGAATTAAAAGCCCGTACTTTATTAATTCCTGAATCTTTACCTGACCGGTATCAGTTTTCAGAACCTGATTATATTCCTTGCGGTCTTGGTATTATTGATGAAGCAGAACAATACTATGATCAGCTTCCAAATGATTTACAATTAAAATTAGATAACATAAATACTGATTTTGATACTAGATCCAATGATAGAGTAACATACTTCACTCCAGAGGGAAATGTTCAGCTTAATTATCAATTAACAGGTGAAGATGGCTTGACAGGAAGTAATGCGCAAGATAATGATAATAGTGGACACCCTGATTTTGTAGAAAATATGGGACAATATATTGAAGATGCTCTTGCCGTATATATTGACTTAGGATGGATTAATCCTCTAAACTGTACAACCAATTCAATGTTTTTAGTCACTATTGAATATCAATCGGGTACCTATGGATATGTTCCAGGAAGTAGTTATCATAGGATTTATATGAGTAAGAATTTAAGTGATAGTCAAAATAAGCTTACAACTTCTCATGAACTTCATCATTTAGTGCAGCATGCCTATACTGGTTGTGATGGTGATCCTGGACCAAGTGGCGCATGGTATAGAGAGTGCTCATCACAATGGGCGGAAGAAATAGTATGGGATGAATTGAATGGTTATGAAGGATATGATCAAGCGTTTCAGAATGAACCATACCGAAGTTTAGATTATTTTGAATCGGGAGGTTTATACCAGTATGGATCAACAATCTGGAATCTTTATATACATGAAAACTTTGGCGATAGTGCTGTAAAAAATATTTGGGAGACACCAATTAGTGGTACAATTTCTGCCATAAACAATTATTTTGTGAATAATGAATCTAATTTTGTTGATGAGTTCACAAAGTTTTCTGCTTGGCGACATTTTACTGGATCAAGATCTCATGGTAATTATTACGAAGGCGAATTTGAAGAAGCGAGTAATATATCTCCTGTAGCAATAACCCGTACGGCAACAGGTGCATTAGTAAATTATACTCCTCCCTCAAATAAATTACCAGATGACATGGGGGTTAATTATGTAAAAATTAATAGAGGGTCTGGTTCGCAGGATAATTTATTAATTCAGTTTGATGGTGATGCAAGCTTTAACTGGAGATTAAAAGTTTTTACTCACCAAGGAACCTTAGATGATGGTTTTGAAATTCCAGTAGATATAAATGCTGATGGATTTGCAGTCTTAAATAATTGGACATCCTACAATGCTGCAACTATTAACCCTATCGTGGTAAGCACAAGTGGTGCTAATGCTAATTATATACTAACACTTATGTCTATAGAGAATTTGCTTTTATTGGATGATGTTGAATTTAGTGTTTCAGGAGATAATGCATATCCTGATCCAGGTGAAACAATTTCACTTGTAGTAACGGTAGCAAATTATGGAAATGCCTTATCTTCTGTTACGGGAGAGCTTACTACAAATCATTCAGGCATCACAATATCAGATGCAACCACACAATTTGGAGCAGTTGCAACTAATGAACAATCCGATAATACTTCTGATCCCTTTTTAATAAATATTAGTGAAAATGTGGAATTGGGGATGGCATCTTTTGATATTACTCTTACTTTTGATGGAAATGAATCTGTGACAGAGGAATGGCATGTTAATATAGGTATTCCTCCAATTTTGCTTGTTGATGATGATAACGGCGACAATACAGAGGCTAGTTTTGTAGAAGGGATGGATTCATTAAATATAAGTTATGAAATTCTAGATAGAATGATAACGCCTCTAGATAATCTTACTTTAGATTTACGTGATATTGTGATTTGGAATACTGGATCAGCTGACGGAAATGGTTTATCCGCTGTTGAAAAACAAGTTATTATGGATTATCTAGATTCTGGAAAAAACCTTTTCCTTTCTGGTAGCCACATAGGAGAAGAACTTGCTGATAGTGAATTATTAAATAATTATTTGGAAATGCGATATGCAGGTTTTAGAACTGGGGGAATATTACGCGGCGTTGATGGTGATCCCGTAGGTTTAAACTCAGATAATAAATTATTTTTATCACTTGGTAGTGTTGGGATTGACTCATTATCAACATATGGTGATCCCAGATCGAATCTTTCCTTTTATTATAATGGAGATGAATCACATGGCGCAGTTTTACGATATTCATCACCCGATTACAGAGTAATTCTTTCGGCATTTAATATGGATGCAGTTTCTCCTCCAAACGCAGCATTTTTAACTGATAAAGATTATGTTTATAGCGTGTTGAATTATTTGATGGCTGATGTAGAGTTTCCTGATTCTCCTATTTTATCACTTCCAGTATCAGGTCATGTAGATACATTAGTATCATCGGATCAGCATATTGATTTTTCATGGAGTAGTGCAGATATTGAAAGTGAAAACACATTCTTTATTCTTGAAAATGATGATAATATTCATCCAATATTTACTCAAAATATGCT